>JAABUL010006888.1_pt1 | contig 12714 bp, 15 predicted proteins | sample 5559151 | NCBI WGS metagenome assembly JAABUL01 (sample SAMN10711876, study PRJNA513368) | rock metagenome | isolation source: Antarctica rocks | place: Antarctica: Victoria Land, Pudding Butte sud | reverse complement strand
GCTAATACAATACAGGGTCGAATGAACGTGGAGTTCTGTTCGATGGGCTATTGAGTGCATGAAAATAGCATGACACGCTCCTTGAGGGGGGAAGGCAGATTTATGCTGCTGTTGCAACAAAGCTACACATACGAAGGCCCCGTTTGATGGGAGTCAAAAAGTACAGACTGCGAGTACGGCGGTGTGTTCGGGTTCCTTGCGTTGTGGTTGGGTTCCACGGGGGCCTCTTTCTGTAGGCCCGGCTATTGAGGAGGCAGATTGGAGCATCCGAAACAAGCCCCCAACGAAGACTGCGATGAATGAAATCCGAATCTGTCCTGTTCGAGCGATGCTCGCAGCATGCTCGTCCAGACTGGTGCACTGTCCATCTAAGGTGGGCATCTCACGTCCTTGCCGCTGGCGCTAATGCAAGCCACGAGATCTCAAATCTCCTTCATCTGCTTTGGAGATTCCTTCCATTCCTGCCAAACCCGGACACATACCTCCTGCCTCTTGTGATATTGCTTTGGATGCTATCAATATGCCTCCCGAGCTCAGTCTCTGCCGCTGTGCACATAATCTTACCGGTGGCAAATTTCGTTCCTGGAGCCAGGAGCACCGCCAGGCCGCCATCAATTCGTTCATGACTGTTTACTCCAACCATGCTACCATCTAGTTGCTTGATATCAGGGTGAGCCTCTTCTATTCTTGTCTGCTTTATTGAGACGATAGGCTTCCCCAACCAGATATAAACTCGACTATCAACGCTCTTTTTCCGTCTTAGTACACAAACAAGACCTGTCCCTTATGTGTTCGTCCGTTTCTCCAGCAGGTATACTCTCTTTGAATGGCTGCTCCATTCATTATTCGCGATGGTGTTGCTGGCTTCATTCCTCATTTTTGTTTCTTCTCTTCCCGTCAGCTAGCACGCTGTTAGTCATTCACGTTCCATAAGTCTTCATTCCAGCCTAATAGCAGCGACTTTGGGCGGCCTCGGTTGAGCCTCATCAGTAGCGCGGCCCCCTGCGAGATTGTTCTGGGGATGCTTTAAGCCTTGTACTTCCCACCAGACTCGATTACGTCGACCAACAGGAAACGCGAGATAGCCGCGAAAACAATGACATCAAACGGCTACACCTTGTAAGTTTTCAGTGACGGCATCCTGCGTCTTAACTGACCGTGTCTAGTGACTCACACTCCGTCTATGTTGTATACGCCTACCTGTACGCTATTCCATCTGGCGGAGACTTGGCAAACCATATTGGCGGCGTCTACAAGAATCTGACGCACGCCTACCCTCAGGGCTACCTTTCCACCATGCCCTCTGGCTGCTACCATGGTGAAGGCGAATGGAGCACACTAGATGTCGCGGTCCTAGCAAATCCACCACAGAATTGGCAGTCCAGTAACAAATGCAAAGTACCCACCGGCGAAGGCTCCGAAGCGCAAGGTGGATCTAATGGTACAGCTATGGCTGCGAGTCCACTCATAAGCCTTCCCGCCGACATTCGGACTCTGGATCCGGCGTGGGCGGCTTGTGATAGTAAGCGGCAATGCATAAGTGGCAATATGCATTGCCGTGGGATCCGCCGAGGGCTTTGGTACCGGTGAGTGCCTTGGCGGGTCCGACTACCAGTGCCGCAGCGAGCTTCATTGTGTCTACTGCGGTGCCAAAACCGTCGACACCGGATCCAATTGCTGCACTAACAATCACGTCTTCGAGGTCTATTTCTTCGATCAGATTGGTCGCTCCATCCACAGATATTCGTTCTCAGACAGAAAATCCGGACACATCGTCACTGCATCCACATCCCCATCTTCACTCCAGTCGCCCTATTGTCGCTACAAGAACTGTTTGAGCATCAACTGCTTCAGGTCACATCATGGCTGCTTCGCAGCCAGTGCTCACTGTAATTCCTTACCAAGGAAGCACTCCTCAAGAGAAAGTCACTGCACTTCGGCCATCGATCCTTAAGGTTTCCATCAAGCCCGCCGAACCTGAGACCATGGTCAGATCTAGCTTTGGAAAAAACCACCAACGAAGTTCATCTGGCATAGATAGTCCGAGTAGATCCATCTATGCCGAAGCTGCCGCACATGCCCCCGATCAAGACTTTCCTCTTATAATGCCAGCACTGATCACTGCCGACGCTTCTTTTAACGGTGCACCAGAACAAGCACGAATCATCACCCATCAAGGCAGGCTGTCAATATTCCCAGTTGTGCAGAGCAAGAATCCCGAGCAACCGATTAGCTCCTCGACTAGTGCACTCTTTCAACCCATCACCACTAATGCCAATTCCCTTGGACATGGGGCCGCCGACACTAGCATCTCGACGCTACTCACGGATGCAGACTCCGCTATTCCTGCCTCTCTCATCCCATCCGCAGCCGAAGACTTGGGACTCTTGATCTCAATGGCACCAGGTGACCACGTCCTAACATCCACCCTTGATCCTGTGATCAGCCACCCGGCGCTGCTCACAGACGCAGACTCAGTTGTGCCTGCCTCTTTTACCATATCTGAAGCTTATAGCCTGGGACCCTCAGCATCAATGGCCATATCTCAAATTAATCTGACACCCACCCATCGCCCCACCTCTACATCTGCTACGTCGGAATCACTTTCCTTCACCTCAATCACCTACTCATCAGCACCTGGATCGCAAATCTCGGGAGAGCCCACAACGTCACCCGGCGGCCCGGAAGCTAAAACCACGGCCCTACACCTGGCCGATGACTCCAAGCCCACACCCTCCCTGGCGTCCCTAGGCGCTTCTAGCGTGTCCACCCTCTTTGGATCATTAGCTTCTACCGCGTCTACCACCTCGCCCTTTCATCCCGTAAGTAACGCTGCCAGAGACCTTGCTGGGACCAGACACGGTGGCGTGGCCATAGTGGTTCTTGTTTCGATGTTTTACTGTTTGGGCCTTTGACAATATCCCGTACGCTGGCAATAATGGGTGCTAGTCTCTCAATTCTACTCATGAGATCCTTTGAAGTTCTCTCGACTTTTTCGATGATAGCAGCGATGACATTGAAACCTTTCACCGCCCACAGATTGAGCGATCACTGGTCGCTGATTTCATCAGCACTTGGCCGAGACGGGGCTTCCAATGCGCGATGCAAGGGTATCTTGCTCCCGCAGCAGATGAAAGCGGCATCCTGCCGGCTCATGGGATAGGCAATGCAGGGAAGTCGCACTGCTGCTCTGGAAACGGTATTTCAACAGCTTAAGCTGTGCGCGAGGAACACTTAAGACCCTGCACGCATTAGGGAGATGGCTCTGCTGCTCGAGAACGCCGTACAGTCATTGCCCAGGCGAGATTTTTTGGCAAATCGAAGCTCTCCAGAAGGATCGCGTTGGCAGAGACAGCTCTCAAGATAAACGCGAACGAAAACCTGTCACCGCAGTGGCTCACACGAGGGGATTACTGGGGTAGTTGGTGGGGATGTGGAGGTGGGGCGTAAGATGGGTGGGTAGGAACGGGGGTTTTCTGTGGGGGTTTGTATGGGGAGTGTGAGAGTTGGGGAGGGAGTGGGAGCGAAGGTGGGTTGATAAGGCCGGGGGGGGGGGGGAGGGGAAGGAGGATGGGATGATGGGTGATGGATTGCAGAAAGACGTGTTGGATTAGGGTGGGAGGGTCTGTGCTTGGGTCGGATTAGGAGTCGTGAAGTATGTATTGAGATCGACCCTTTCAAATCCGCAGAGGTAGAGTTGGGAATGAATGACAGTGTCTTGAGATCTAGGGTACTACACTCGTCATCCAGTGACTTGCGCAACCGTGCCCCTTTTTCGCCGTCCATCATTGGTGGATGAGTTCGGATGGATAAATCAGACATGCAGAAAACCGAGCTCAATTCAAGTTTATCTGCAGACCTAGAGTAGCATCCAGCACGCTATCTCCATAGAACAGCTCCGAACTGCCCCAGAGTCGTTAGCGTTTTCTCTTTGCGGTCTTTGATAAGATGAGGGTTGAGAGAAACTTACCCAGCGTTGCCGATATTCACGTACGCCGCGTCTGTGAACCTTCCGAGATGGACCAAAGCCTCGAACCAGTCCTTGAGATCGCCGGCGAAGGTGCCGGTGAAGGGCGTGTCGGGGAGGAGACTATGCTGTTTTGTCGCGTTGGTATCAGCCTTCCCCGTTTCCATTTTTCCTGCAGGACATATCTCCTAGATAGATCCCCCCCTCTGAGCTCCCATCGAGCCTTCGACAATTGAAGAAACAACGTTGCCCAGTGAAAGACGTACCACGGTCATCCCATTCCCCCGGTTCACATCCTCGTACAACTTCCATGATGTCCCAAACAGCGAGTCGATCGTCGCCACGGGACCCTTGTCCCAGCCGATGGGGAGTTGGTCCCCTTCCCATTCGAGCCATAGCATGACTTCTTGGGCGGAGGGGGAGGTGGAGTCGCCTTTTGTGGGGGAGAGGATGAAGTCAAAGATTATGTTGCCTGGGAGGGGGGTTAGGATGGGTGGTGTGGGAATTTGTCGCAGGGGGAGGATGAGGGGGAGGGGGGTATACCTTTGAAGGGGGTTCTGTTGGTGCGTGTCCACTGGCCGTCATAATATTAGCACTGTTAGTGTTTCGTTGCCGATGTTCAATGAGTGGGATTCCCAACGCCGATCTCTGGAAGCTGAGGTTGTAAGTACGGGAACGAGATTGGTACTCACGGCATACGTCGCCGGGATCGAGGCGATGCTCGAAATTGTACTTTCGAGATTGGAGATCAAACCGACGTTCGCATAGCCTTTGCAGACGTTGTTGCTGCCATCCGCGATCAGTACATCGAATGTCGTGGCTACCGTCGAGTAGGGGAAGGACTTACGTGCTCTCGATATCCTGGATCGCGGTCGTGCTACTCCAAACCACTCGCGGGTTCCCACCTGCAGGCGTCTCGATCTTTTTGTAGTAGGTACATGAAGTGCCCACCATCGCGGCCGCGCCGTACATGCTGTTAGCGACTAGCCATGGTGTTCCGTCGAGGATGATGTGTTCGTCATTGCCGCAGAGATTTGTGGATGGTTGCGTATTGGCACTTGGGCTGGTTATCTGTGGGAGGGCAGCCACGGAAGCTAGCAGCGCCGCCAGGGCGGCTGCGGTCAATGATTCCAGGAACATTGCTATTGAGAAGAGAAGAGTAGTTGATCAAGAAATGAGTGGATGAGTAAGAGAAGAATGAATACTGAGAAGGGAAAAGGGAAGGCGCATCATGAGAAATGAAGACATAGCAGACACCGTTTGTTTAATCATACTGCGCGTATACGATAACCCGTACCCTAGGTTGAATTGATTTCGTAACCTGCAAACAACACCAAGGCGAAACACGACATGATATAAGCGAGATTGGGTTTGTGGCATGCACAAAAGATCAAACACGGCATGATAGAAGCGAAATTATCTAAGGCTGAGAAGGTTGCGATGCGCGAAACAACTGGAGATCCTTGGCGTTGAGCTACGGCGCTACTCTACTTAACTCCGAAGAAAGTCCGCGCGGGCCAGTATTATAGCCGAATCTTTGAATATAAGTACCCTGAATCCAGGGATGACCTTTCTCAAACGTAAAGACCCTATACTCGATCTTGAGTCCTTGATCAGCTACTTCCATATGCGCGTTCTTATCTCCTTTTCGCTCTTCACTGACATCATGTTCTTTCAGTGGCTACTCCTTCATTACCAGCTTTATCGGCCGATCTGGTCTACTCCACTGGCGACATTCCATGGCTCCACATTATCGGCAGCATTGATGAACATCTCGAGCGAGACTTATTGTATAATTCACCAATCCGTGACATCGACGTGTTTCAGATGATAACTGTCAGGAGCCCTGCAGATAACTATGACTTGTGGTTTTTTTATTCTTCGATCACTCCAGTAGCCATAACTATTGGATTGGCGCGTTGTGTCTCTGTGCAATAGATATTCCTGTTCCCAAGCACGAGCTTCTCAAAACTCTAAATAAGAATTGTGTACATCATGTGAATAGTATGGTTTAGCTTTATCGAAGAGAAGACGTCCTGAAGAACTTCCTAGGATTAATTTAGAGATCTCTGTAGGTTCTGAATAGATTCAGAATGACTGATGACGGTCGGCGAGAGGAGAGGATGAGAATGAAACTCGGAACCATAATTGGAATCGAAAAGGATAAGACAATATTATTCAAAGTTGCCCAGCGAACGGTTTTGAGTGATAGGGAATATCTCATAAGCTCTTTCGAATAGTTACCTCAGCAATTGTCATATGATAGCCTCGATGACCGTGGGGCTATGAGAGACTGATTGGGAGGACGATTTCGATTGCTTTTTGAACCACCGCGAAGAGTGGCGAACTGGAGGCAGAACGCCATGGCGAGGGTAAGAAACATAACAGAGAAGACGCTCCTTCTCCACATCCGCTGCCTGCATCAACTGCGAAAGTCGATGGATGGGTTGGCTGGCGCTTGGGGCGGCCTTTGAAGCCTGCATCCGAGCCCTTTTAGGACCGGTGGGTCTGCATTTTTCTGGGGTCAACGACGCCCTAATAGAGTCAGTTTAAAGCTACGAATGTGCAGAGTACGTCTTTATTCTCTATAGGGATCGAGCAGCTGAGGCTATTGATAGCACTTCTAAGTGATGGAGCCCGCCATGGAAGGGAAGCTAATGCTGAGAAAGAGGGCAAATAAAGGAAGCTGTGAACTGAGGTACCTGCCTACTATTTCTTTGCTGTCATTGCCCACGCCAGTCTCCCCCAGCCGCTTAGGCGGGGGTTGGGTTTATCGGCAAGGTAGTAGTTTCATAGCCTTTTGCTGAGGTGCTTACAGCCTACGTGGAGGCAAAATACTGCTCTGTCGGTTGGGTGCTATGTATATGTATATAATATATCCCAAAATTCGATAAAGCAGCAGTGATCAATGGCTTGAGAAACCTCCATCAACAGCCAAAGGCACTCCCGTTACCAAGGTAGCGTCGTCGCTTGCGAGGAAGACTGCTCCTTTAGCGACGTCGGAAGGTGTCCCTCCGAAAAACCACGGTGTTTAGAAAGCCAGAATAGCTATCCGCCTATTGACCGAGTCTTAGCAAGTTGCAACAGTGTACCTCGAGCGCGAGAAGTCTATAGTCTAAGCCATCTATCAAAAGATAGGCGAAGACCAGGCTAAGAGCTGTATACCATCTATGCTTTCGTATCTTGGCCATCGAGAAAATTGTTGGCTCTCCGAGCCGCGTCTGTGGCCTCCTTCTCAATCCTCAGTATCTGGCCAGCCAGAAACGTGTTATGCGGCGCATACGCAACCTCCAAACGCTCAAAGCAATTGCCGGCTATTTCTTCCATTTGCGAGCAGCAAGCTTTCTGCTCATCGAGTAACATCTCCGCAGTACTATATTACATGAATACAGAGACCTTTATGGCAAAGGAATTATTGAGCGAGGTCAGGTAAGGGTGATTAGTCTCAAAAACCGGTGGTCGATAAGTGCGGAGGCCCCACTCAATCAGCACCGCTGTATGATAGTCGGTGTCCTTGTTCCGATAGGACTTAATAGCGTATGGATTCACGGCTAAGTCGAGTCAAGGGCTCCAAAGCAGCGCCACGGAGGGTAAGAGTAAGGAGCTACCATATTCACCCAGGTATCTTAACAGCGCCAACCCGGGATTCCCGCCAGCTGAGTCCCTAGATATGATGATTTTCGAGCTCGGAACACCTTGGCTGAGTTAGAGTAGGTATAGATAGGCAGTGATGCTATCCTAGAGAGCCGCTGGGAAGCGACCTCTGTGTTCCGAAGATAAGCGGTATTGAGGGCATAAGACTAGCCCATGGATGGCTTTAGCGAGGACCTCGGGACCCCAGCCACCCTCCATAGGCCGGACACCACCAAGTACATAGGCACCCCCGTGGAAGTGCAGAACGATCTTCTTGTTGGTATTGACACGGGGTTTGTATCGCTCCGGGTACCACATGCCGTTAATAGGAACTGGTTCAATTCATTTGTCGCTCGCGACTTTTGAATAGAATTCTGGATCTGTGGGGCTCATGACCACGAAGCGCTCCCTCTCGGATCCAGGCTCTGGAGATTTGGCTGTTCGAAACTCAATGGTGCTGGCAAAGGAGAACCACAGCTTGAGGATGGCATTTCCTACCTCCTGGTGACATGTCCATTGCGGATGTGGGCGTAAATATCTGGGGATAAAGTAGAGTAGTAAGAAGGCTAAACGCAATGGTCCGTAAAGGATAAAGAGAGTGGCCCAGATGCCTTTTCCAGGTCGTCTGGCGCGAGGTCTGGTCAATGCCGAATTCTCGAGCACTGAAAGCATTCAGTGTGAATATTGATGAGAAGGGCAGATGTCTTATGTAGCAAGAACGGAATCTGAAATTGGAAGAATGAAGATATTACAAAGATCACAGCTTCCAGGTAAAGCCACATATCTGCTAAGCTCAGACGTAGTGAATAGCTGACTGTAGCTCCAGAAGGTTGTGTCTCCAATCAGGGGGTTGGAAACACCAGCTCTGAGCATGTTCCAGTCATAGCATGACTGTGTAGTCATCTTGTGTACAGCGTCATAAGCGTATGTTTCAGCCGAGACTGTAAAAGACTTTCATAGGCTATAATAAAGGTAAATAATTCCAGAAGACTGTTAGAGGAGAGGGTTTGGAGCGGAAGCAATCACAATCATGCGGGACGCGTAGTACATGCCGCTTGGTGGCTATTGAGCCTGTTGGTAACAGATTGACTGGATTACGTTGCGTAGGATATGCAAAATCCGTTTGCCTTGTCGACCGGTCCTGACATCTTGCCCAATGGGGCCCCAGCTGAGACCTACTCAGACGAGAAGCCAAAAAGAAAGAACAAAGATACCACAGAAATGGGGGGCTTACCTTGCCCTTCAAGACGTGTAAAATATCTTCTCCGCCGAAGCTTCATCTTTCGCCGGGGCTGGAGGCTCTAACATCTCAGCAGGCACTGCTATTTGCGGTCCAGTAAAGCTTGTGCGCCCAGTCGTTACCCAAGTAACGACACTAATCAATCCAATGACTCCTATCGCAGCGCTTGTGTAGTTCATGTTGTCTTTGTTGACCGGGTTTATGGTTGGGAAGTTGAAAGTGATTGAGGTGAACACAAGGAAGATAAGTCCCACGATGTTGAGCCAAACACTGTATTTCCCCAAAGTGTAGGGGCCAGGTATTACTTTCATGTGATTCGTTGCATACGCCATAATTCGAGCGATCAACGGCATAGCGTACGAGAGGTCTGCGCGGCCGTTAGTTCATGAGGCATACGCACATTTAGGAGAAGATGGAGCCTTACAAAAGCCCTCGGTGGCAATGGCGATTACCGTATTGAAGCCAGTCAACGTGCCAAAGTATATGGAATTCATCGCCATTTGAACCAAGCAAGTGAGCAAAATGGCATACACCGGAATCTGTCGCTTCTTGTCCACCTTCGAAATAAGTTGAGAGAAGGGCAAGCCTCGATCGCGAGCGAATGCGAATAGGCTTCTTGAGCCCTCGGCGATTAATGCGTTGGCGCAAACAAGTCCAATAGCGACTATCATGGATGATAGGAAACAGGTGCCGACGACCGAGCCCGTGGAATTGTAAAATATCTCAATCAGGGGTACTCCGGTCGTCGATTGAGCGGTGGCGGTGATGTCTCCTATGCAGAAGCAGACAGCTACAAGGAAGACGAAACCTGTCACGGCCCCGATATATACGGACATGACGATCGCTTTAGGTGCTTCTCTGGAGGCGTTCCTCATCTCCTACATCCTTTCAGAGTGCATCAAAGACTTCTCGAAATGGCAGTCTCACCTCAGTCATATGCGACGGCGCATCGTAACAACACATACCGAATGAGCTCTGCAATAGTCCAAGAATGGCTGCATATGCAGTACCAAAGCCTGTAGAATTCTGGAAGTCGCTGAAGACGAAGCCCGCCGATTGCTTATGGTCGTTGCAAGCCAAGATAACAACAATAATGACAACAAACGAAACTATGTTCCACGCGATAGCTGCTTGAGATATCCTGTCTAGTAGATGCGGGCCGTAGATATTGATGGTTGTGCAAACGACGGCTATTGAGTAAGCGACAAGAACAATATGCCAGCGTTGGATGGTGTAATCGGGAAAGCACAGGTTGACTTGCCCCAGGATGAAGTTCGCCCCGATAAAATTGTTTGTGGCGCCCATGGCTAAGATACCTGGGGGATGTTTTCTCAGCTCCCATTCTGCATAGACACGGAACGCATACCGGTAATCATGAACCATCCTGTGACCCAAGACATGCCTCTGGCAATCTTTGGCGGTGCGAGAAGAGCCACCCAGCTATACTGGCCACCAGCAACAGGGTAGGCCGAACAGATCTCGGCCATTGAATAAGCAACTGCCAAGGCGCAAATGCTGATTCCGATCCACGACCATATCATCACTGGAGGCCCTCCGGATTCGACACCGATGATCAGGACACTTCCCAAGGCAGTCCAGCTAGTGACGATGCTGAAACTGAAGCCCACCATGCCCAGCAGCCCAAAAGAGCGCTTGAGCTCCTGTTGGTAGCCCAGGTTCTCGAGGACGGTTTCTTCCTGGATCTCACCGCTGAAGATTTCTTTTTCGTCGGCCATGCTTGCCTTTCGTCTGCGCGTTGGAAGTAAAACGTCGATGGAAGACTGGTAAAAGAATTCTTGCGCCGAGGGGTGATACGAGGTGGTATCTGCTGAGATATGCTAAAATCCAGAGACTGTAAGCCATCTCGAACGACGTCGCCCCGCATAGTGCCCATAAGCTCCTTTTGCTCGCCTATCTGGCAGCTGTTCTGCACACCCTCGACACCTTCCTCATCGCGCATCGGCCTGGACTCTTATCTGCAGGCCGCTCTTATCTCGGGAACGCTATTGGCTCCACATCCTACCTTACGAAGCCGCCAGAATAGCCTAGGAAAGCCCTAAGATGCTAGTCCACTTCGGTTTACTCTGATAGATATAAAAGATGTTTGTAAGTCTCGACGGTGGCGTTATGGTCTGTAATGTCTGGACTCTAGCCTTGGGGAGACTCCAGCTAATGTGACCTATTATTGCGAGCGCAAGCATTGGTGCGTGATTTTCAGCACTTGTTTTGCGAGGCGGGTTGACGAAGCTGTGGAGGACTCAACCACCAGCGGAGACACATAGATGTAGAAGCAAATTGTCAAAGGGTTTGACTGCTTGGGGCACATTTGATAGGGGAATTCGAACAACACGTAAGAATATATATGACTCAATGGACTTCCAACAGGTGAGCCAGACCAAGATATGAAATAATGCTGAATCCCAGGATGAAGATGGGTATATGGCTACTCACAGAGATGCAAACAACTCCTACGCCTTGCTCTTACCGCTTCCCGACCCCGAGGCGCCTCTGACGTACATCATGATCAAATCTCATCCACCGTTCCCCGGTTCAATACCGTTACGCCGGTCATGCGCCATCAACTCCAAATATCCGGCAACGAGATGGAGCTTCCCGGTCGCCCCGAACGTCCCGCCGCCTGAAGCAATACTTTCGCAAGCTGTCTTGTGCAGTCTCGCATCTTTGGCAGTGCTGCCATCCTCGATGAGAAGGCAGTCAAAGCCCCGGTCAGTCGCTTCCCTGATAGTGCTGCTCAGACCGACATCTGTCGCCATACCCGCTACCACGAGGTTCCGTACACCCTTGTTCTTCAACAGTAGCTCGAGCTCGGTATACGAGAATGCGCCTCGACCGGGTTTGTCGATGATGGGCTCGCCAGGTACGGGGTACAGCTCCGGTATTATGTCATGCCCTTCCTCTCCCCTAATCATGAATCGCCCAAGGGGTCCGGGATATCCGATACCAAGGCCCGAGGCATTGTTCTGTGACCGAAAGGCCTCGCGACTACCCAGTGTAGAGAGATCCGGTCGGTGTCCTAGCAGTTCGTCGTTAACCTAGGATCATGTGATGATTTGATCTCTCTGACCTACCCTCCCTTGTGTGGTAAACTGGAAAGCCAGCGCCTCGAAAGGCATACAGCAACCGCTGCAGACCAGGGATCAGCTTCCTGATCTGTGATATGTCTTCTCCTTGATGCTCGTTGAAGCCTCCAGGAGAGCAGACTGTTGCAGGTTGTCCTCAGCATCTATCTACCCGTCGGGTTGGGGAAAATTCTCACAGTCTCGCTGCATGTCAATCAACACCAATGCAGTAGTCTGCCGCCCCAAGGACGCGTCATGAGGCCAATTGTATGGAGTTGCCTTTATCGGTCCACCAGTCTGCGCCGTCCTCCGGAAGGACAGAGATGAGCAGGTATGCGCTTCCAGGATACTGATGATCGGCCGCTCGATGTTCTTCACCCGTAATCGGAAAAGACAGTTGCTCTTGTCCTTGCACGTCAGGACCCAGCATCTGCGGTCCGCTTTCCAAACACTGTAGGGTATCCGTTCCCTCGCACACCATTCGGTGATGTACTTCTTCGCATTGGCCATCGAGTCGAAGGACATGCCAACGCGTGGTGGCTGCTCGGAGGCCGAGGAAAAGTCGGCAGAAGGTCCATCTTGGGGTGGGGGCTGCGAAGTGCTAGAATTGTCAGGTAAGGCATCAATAGGTCCATTGAAGACTGATGAAGAAGCCATTAGAGCAAGGCCGAGATAGGGTTGGCAATGGGGTGTAGTCTAAAGGGTGGGGTGTAGATTATAGGTTCAGAAAGTTGGTCGTTGAGAAGGCAACAACACCATGGTGGCATACCGATTTGAGCAAGAATAGCTCAAGG
>JAABUL010006887.1_pt1 | contig 12715 bp, 8 predicted proteins | sample 5559151 | NCBI WGS metagenome assembly JAABUL01 (sample SAMN10711876, study PRJNA513368) | rock metagenome | isolation source: Antarctica rocks | place: Antarctica: Victoria Land, Pudding Butte sud | reverse complement strand
GGCACATACTCTGCTTTGCCGGTCATAGTCTGCTGGTTCAATCTCAACCTTTGCGGCCATCATCGTCGGGCTGTGGGTACGGCGTGGCAAGTTGGCTTTGGCAATATTGGAGGCATTATTGCCACATACGCCTTTCTGGCAAAAGACGCTCCGAACTACAAGCCAGGATACAGCATCTGCATTGGCTTTGCTTGTTTGAGTGCTGCCGCTTGCTGCATTTATGCTGTTGCCGTACTGGCCCAGAATCGGAGCAGAGATAAGGCTGCTACGAATTTGGGGCTGACAGAGTTTGAGAAGACGGAGAAGGGTGATCTGAGTCCTGACTACCGCTACTTGCTCTAATATTAAAGATGATCATACAACTTTGGAGTCTCGTTTCGGCGGTCGCGAGCCTAAAGAGGTTAATTTGCTTCCCACATTAATACTGTTGATAGAGCTCGCTGGACCAACGCTAGACACGTGCCCAGTAGAGCCAAGTCCAGTAAGATGCAAGTCTAGAACCAGTGGCCATCTGAGATAAGCGTCGCATTCAGGCATCAGGCACAGGAAGCGGATACAGGATTGGTGTCATCGCCCTCCGTTTGCATCAGTAGGATGTCTGAGAGCGAAGTCACCCATCTCACAACGTGGTGATGCATGTCGTATGCAGGGCGAGGGGAGCTGGACACTTGACTAGCAGGGTGTGAGTCGATTGCTGGAATCAGACCACGTAGCCTCGCAGATCACCTGGTCGGGGCAACGAACGAATAACGCGTCTCGAAGAGAACTGTTTGAGAATAAAGTTCGAAAGAAAAGGAGGAGGAGGAAGTTGTTGTAAAGGAGCAGGATAGCAGTCTGCACGATTTCATTCGCTCAACAAAAAGATTGTTGCTGTAGTCAAAGTAGTTTCTCCAACCTGAGGTGGCTACACTGTCAATTGAATGCAAGATGCTAAGTACAGAGGGCTGGTATGGGAGCACACTGAAGCCAATCTAAGCTGGAATGTCTGTCTGTAAAATAGTCCTACCATCCCACAAGGACAAGAGAAGGCAGGGTGGAGAAGACACGGCTCTGCTAAAAACCTGTTCTGTTCTTCCACTGGCTGAATAAAAGTATGCCCCAAGACCATGGTGAGAGGCACAGGAGGTAGGCAAAGCCGTGGTATATATAAGCGTTGATGTGAGGATTGGGTGCGTCAACGTTGATGAACATGAATGAGACCGCTGGAAAAGGATACACTAAGAGAGACGAGACATTTACCTCATGATTAGAAAGTTCAGGTGGTGCCACATCTACTGCGTGCGTTGCAAGAGATCAAAGCAACGTACATTGAGGTCGGTAAGGTTAAGAGTGTGAAATCTTCGAAGCCGCTAGCGCCCGCAGAGCCGCCAAGCTCTTGTCCCAATCGACAGCCCGAGAGCCCACTCTCTTCTTCTAGTACACTTTTACGAACGCATAATCAACCGCCAATTCTGCCTCTTCGAGGCTCATAGGCTGGTCGGTCATATTGGCGTCTGCGATTAACTATGGAGTGCAACCAATGACAATTGCTGCTTCGCAGGAACCGCCGCGAGGCGTTCAATTGTGCAAGGAGTACTGGTTTGCCGCACATCACCTCAGGCGACATCTACCCCATCATGACAACACCCAGATGTACCCAGCCATCCAGATATGCCGCAGTCCTCATCAAATCTTCTATTATCGCACTCATAGGTACCACAGCCCCATGCAATACAGCTTTTGCAAGAATCGGTGTCCTTCTGCTTGGGAAGAGCGTGGGCAACAGAGCATGAAGCGCTGTCCCCAGAGTTTGTGGTTCACGCGAATTGGGGAGGCCGGGAGTTATAAGAGATTGGACCACCCGAAGGTGGCCGGACGTTGGCTCTGAGGCCGTAGGCGATGAAGGTAGGTAGATCTTCAATGGGATATGGCGGAGCGGAGCACCTTGAGCATACAATAGCCGCTTGAAAATCGGATTAAACGAACTGAAATCATCTATTGCTCTCCAAATCAGCAGACTACAAACAAGGACTGAGGAAAACCGGTGTCGTACGTTCTTGAACTGCGTTCCAAAGCTGCGTCGAATCGTCCTTTGACAGTGACATTATTCCCTTCGCCGTCCCATTCCTTAGGAAATCCGCCTCTTTGACGCTATTGATGAATGCATCATGGAGCATCTTCCCCTCTGCATCTGGACGCACAAGCGCTTGTTCCGGCCAGTCTGTGAAGTGTAATATCAATCGCCATGGGAGTCCCACTTCAGATTCGTCTTCTGGAGACTGGCCCTGAACGTCTAGACCTGATGCCTGCGAGGGTGGAATACCGGAGAACAGATCGTGAAGTAAGCCTAGGGGGTATTGCCATTTGAGAGGAACTTCTTCGAAAGAGAACCAGCCGTCGTACGGTATCACGTCAGGATTGATGAGAGAAGGACCGAAGAAAGCATGGAGACGAGGGAGAAGAAATGGAAGGTACGATAGGCGATGATACTGTATCTACACATTGGGGTCAGCTTGACCAATACCTGGACAAAGCGGGTCGCATACAAGATACGGATCTGCTTGATCGTAGATCCGACACTCGGAGGCAGACAAGCGGATCTCTATGGGTAACGAGCCATCCCAAACGGCTTTTTGCAAGGCCTGAGTTTCTCTCGTAGATGTCATACCGCGGGCCTGATAGAGATACAAGGCTGTTGAGCAGGCTCCAGGAGCCAAAGGCTGAAGGTCGGGAAACTCATGCTTGTGTATGATGCATCGTTGAGTCAGACAACTGCCTCAGTGTTGGTTCGACATACTGCTATCTTTTGTACTCTATGAGGAGGACGCTAAGTTTTCATAGCATTGGGAGAGCATCGACTGAACCCTACTAAACCTCCTACAGGGCTGATACACATGGCGCTACCTAGATACGAACCATAATCCAACGGCTTACAGACCGGCCAGAAGCGACCAACATGGATTTTGGCTGAAGACCTCAGAGGAACTGAGCCTCGATTTACTATGATGAGCTATGACAGTCTAGAGGAGCCTATAATAATTTTGTCATCTGTCATCGATTGAGATTTGCCGAGATACGATGGCCGTATACTAGATATACGAGCAAGGATTGAAGAGTTGATATCATGGCCGCGTAGCGCTCTAGCACGAGTCCTGGTCATCCAATAATGTTTGGGCTTTCCGGAAGATGGATCTAAGGTGTGAAATGAATAGGAATTGTTTATGTATGAAGGGACAATATTTGTTATTTTCAGTTGCTGCCAAGCATTTCAGCCCTGGGTAGAATATCCTAGTTCTATCAATGATCGGACTATGATAGAGTCTTGTCTCACGATTATCGTTCCTTCCATTTCTTTCCACTATGAAGGGCACCATGGCCAACGGGACAGACACGAATGGACTACGTTCGCCTGGAAGGATGTCATCACCTCCCCCTCCTCCACCGGACCTTGCAGTTCCACCTCCTCCACCAGATGTATCAGCTCCGCCTCCGCCCCCAGAAGATCTACCACCACCTCCACCGTCCACCGTAGACGGTGATCTTCCGCCCCCTCCGCCTGCAATAGAGAAGAAGAAAAAGACTGGCTGGGGGGCATTGCAAAGCCGACAGCCCTTAAGTGTCGAAGAAATACTGCGAAAGAAGAAGGAAGCGGATGAAGCTGCTGCGAAGGTATGAATCTAAGTCTACACGTCGGGATACATTATTCACCTCATGTCTCATCTAGTACCTTTACGAGCCGTACTGACACAAAGTCTCTTCGTCTAGCCTAAATTCCTATCGAAGGCCCAACGTGAAAAACTGGCTTTGGAAAAGCGAGCTAAGGAGGTCGAGGAGGAGAGGAGGAGAACAGAGGCTGCTTTTGCTGCCAACAGGCCAGTGGCAAACGGCGGCAGTCAGGCTAAGCCCCAAAATGCCAGAAATGGAGTTGGGAGGGATACACAACCAACCAATGGTGTCAACGGCTCATCCCGTCACTCTGTACCCACAGGTCCGAGATCAAAGCGAAAAGGAGACATACCGACCGGACCTGCATCTATGCGCTCGTCACAACCAAACAAAGACTACGACATGGCACCTCCTCCGCCTCCTAAACCATCCGTCATAAATACACCTGCAGCTAAAGGAGAAAAGCGACCTGCTGTTGTGGAAGCACAGCAAAATTTGATAAAGCAGCGGTATATGGGTGCCGATCAAAACCAGTCGACATTCTCAGCCAAGAAGAAGCGGAGGCGCACCACGGAAAAGAAATTCAATTTTGAGTGGAACGCTGAGGAGGACACCAGCCCTGACTACAACCCGCTATACCAAGCGCGCGCAGAAGCCAATTTCTATGGTCGAGGCCGTTTAGGTGGTTTCGCAGATGACCTTGCGGACGGTGCGGCTCGCAACTATGCCAAAGCGATACAAGAACGAGATCATGAATCTGGTAGTGCGAGAGCGAATGAGATGATGGAAATGGAGCGGAGAAGGAAAGAGGAGGGTGGTAGAAACTCGATTGACAAGCACTGGAGCGACAAAAAGCTGGAACATATGCGGGAGAGAGACTGGAGGATTTTCAAAGAAGACTTCAACATCAGTACCAAAGGCGGAGCTATCCCCAATCCCATGCGTTCCTGGGCAGAATCCGGTTTACCAAAGAAGCTCTTGGATGTCGTGGACCAAGTTGGCTACACGGAACCATCAGCAGTCCAGCGAGCTGCAATTCCCATAGCTCTACAATCTCGAGACCTTATCGGGGTTGCTGTGACTGGTTCCGGTAAAACGGCCGCCTTCCTCTTACCTCTACTCGTCTATATTTCCGAACTGCCCCGCCTAAATGAGATGACCAAGAACGACGGACCCTACGCAGTCATCTTAGCTCCTACCCGTGAATTAGCCCAACAAATCGAGATCGAAGCTCGCAAATTCGCCACGCCCCTCCGCTTCACTTGTGTTAGTATCGTCGGAGGTCACTCACTCGAGGAACAGGCGTACAACCTCCGCGACGGCGCAGAAATCATTATCGCAACCCCAGGTCGTCTCGTCGACTGCATAGAGCGCCGAGTCCTTGTCCTTGGACAATGCTGCTACGTGATCATGGACGAAGCAGACCGTATGATCGATCTTGGCTTTGAGGAGCCCGTCAACAAGATCCTCGACGCCCTCCCTGTCGCGAACATGAAACCTGACTCGGAGGAAGCTGAGGACGCCTTGGTTATGCGCCAATTCCTTGGTGGCAAAGACCGCTATAGACAGACCATGATGTACACAGCGACCATGCCTTCGGCCGTCGAGCGTATAGCACGCAAGTACCTCCGCAGACCCGCCATTGTCACCATCGGCAATGTCGGCGAGGCCGTCGAGACTGTCGAACAGCGTGTCGAATTTGTCGCTGGGGAGGACAAGAGGAAAAAGCGCCTTCTCGAGCTTCTCTCGTCGAGAGAATTTCAACCGCCTATCATCGTATTCGTCAATATCAAGCGCAATTGCGATGCTGTTGCCAGAGATATCAAACATGGTGGCTACTCATCCGTCACGCTGCACGGCAGCAAGACTCAGGAGCAGAGAGAAGCCGCGCTTGCTTCCGTCCGCAACGGCAGTACGGACGTACTCGTCGCCACTGATCTGGCGGGTAGAGGTATCGATGTGCCGGACGTCAGTCTGGTGGTCAATTTCAACATGGCTACGAATATCGAGAGCTATACCCATCGTATTGGAAGAACGGGTCGTGCGGGGAAGAGCGGTGTGGCCATCACGTTCCTTGGGAACGAGGACTCTGATGTCATGTGTGTAAACCCCATATTCACTGCTAATGATACTTGTGCTGATGAGGTGTCAGGTACGATCTTAAGCAAATGCTGTCGAAGTCCTCGATTTCGCGGATGCCGGAGGAGTTACGGAAACATGAGGCCGCGCAGCAGAAGAGCCAGAAGGGTAGTGGACAGAAGAAGATTGAGGATAGTAGTGGGTTTGCTGGTAAAGGTGGATGGCAGTGATCTGGGATTATTCTTTCGATGGCTTGCTTATGGCTGGCAAATGGCTTGCCTATGAGCACTGTTGCAGACATGATCATAAACTCACAGTACATCCTACAGATCATTGACTCTCCAGCTCCAACATTGTGTGGCTAAACTCCAAAAGCCTTGAGCGCTCGCAGCTGATACCACTTCCAACGATACCCAATTGCTTCAGTCAGAGCAGAATATAACAACAGCCCCAACTTGAAGCATCGAAAATGATTCCATTCCATGCGACACCCCGCCGGCCTGGATTCTGACGACCCACCGGAGGAGATTAATACTGACAGGTGGATATTCATGTGGTACCAAACGGTCTTCTATATCTCTCCCAACTCTGATTCTGTAACTGCAAACATCAATCTATATCGTCCTCCCTTCCTCACAAATTCCTTTCCGTTCCCTTTCCCTCTGGCTCCCTTTTCCCCTCCGCCTCTATCCCACCCCCCCGCGCCCCAAGTAGAATCTCATATCCATGCCCACCCCCTCCCAAATCAGAGCACAGACACACCACCCCACACAAACCACGACCATCACACCACCCTCACGATACCAATCTGCAATCCCGTTCTCAAGCCCCCAAGCCCACGCACAGATCCAATAGCACAGCCAGCCCTACTTCCACCCTCCGCAATACCATAAATCATACCGCAATCAATCATCTACCAAAAACTCGAAGCCGGGGCAACGAACGTGCGGGCTATGCTTTAGAGAGGGATGGAGGTGATGGAGATGCAGACCAGGAAGGTTGATGCTTGAGGTGGCGCAGGCGTTGAGGAGGGAGAGATGGGGGATTGGTGTGTAAGTGAGGAGGGATAGTGGTGGTTGTAGCGAGATGGTGCTGAGCTGGGCGTTGAGGGTTTGATATGTTAGTGATATGTCGATGGCGCTGGGGATGGATGGGTTGGAGTTGATTCCGGGGGAAGCGGGAAGGGGGGGATGGAGAGGGTAAATAGGAGGGAGAATGGTGGAGGCTGAGAGGGTGGGGAGGGGTGAGCGGGATTGTTGAGGATGTGGAGAATGGATGGATCACGAGTTGTTGGAGGTGATGATGTGGAGGGTTAAGATGCAGTGGTAGAAGAGTGCAAGAGTCCAGAGGCGAGAGATGGGGAAGTTTAGCGAGTCTGCGTTTAGGGGTGGTTGGAGTGGAAGGTTGTTCAGGAAGGCGGGATTCGAATTCGTAGCTAGCGCTTTGAGAGTAGCTGGATGGCGAGTTGGGTATATCATTGGCATTGACGGCAATGTAGCGATGGGTTTGGATTCGAAAGAGTCGACGGGGGTTGTTGGCGGTCGAGCAACGAAGGCGAAGGCTGAAGTCTGGTCTGTCTTAGAGAGAATCGAGAGTCCACTGCTAATCGACAACCTCGTTAGTGGGATTGGTATCTGGAAGGTATATACCCATCTCTTCAAGCCCACACATGACCCCTGTAGCGGAGACAACGAGAAAAGAGTGTTCATTATTCTCGGCAGTGCATACAGCCAATTCTTTAATCACCACACGCCCTCTTCCTCGCCAAAGACTGCATCATCTCCGAAAACGCTTGGATAGTGGCCGCCGGGTCCAGGGGTAGATCACTAAGGACTGGCCTAACAATGACTCCAATATCAAAGTCCATGGGCAACAGCAAGGTCTAGATCTAGGATTATTTTTTCCGAATGATTTCCTGATCGTTCTCATTACTCCTAGATTCCCTTTGGCGCCCCTCTCAGCGTTCGAAAGATAGCCATTGTACGAATGACGTGAAGAGCCGAAGCCAAGGCAGGGAGTGCATGTTCCGAGCAGTGCAATCAAAAGCACCCTTTTCCTTCCCATATTCTCAGAATCTGCCATCCTACCCCACAAGATCGCAATGACAAACCGGCCAGCTGTGTAGGATCCTTGCAATATGCCAGCTTGCGAAGAGATGGTGAGTTTTGGCAATGTTAGATCGCAACATCGCAATTAATAGTATTTATATGCTTGTAACGAGGTCTGGATCAGTGATTCTGATATACGTGCCATGGCCGGGACAGCCGATTGTCTCTTGTTCGGGAGGTCGGACCAGGCGACCGGGCCTGGTTTGCTGGCGTGGGCGGGGTGGATGGACATTCATGTTTGTCGATGCCCCTAGCTACGCTCCTCGGACGGAGGAGGAATCGCGGTCTTTGCGCCTTTGGTTGTTCTCCCCTCCAGCGAGGTCACCAATTTCGCTCTTTCCGTAGATTGGTCTAGAGACCTCGTTCGGTAGGGGCTGCTGCTCCTCCGTGGACCGTGTAGCGAAGTCGTGCGCACCGATCCCATGAGGAGTATCATATGCTCAAAGCGATCAATGTGACCACCTTCTAACTCCTGTGCTACCGAGGCATTCAAATCCAGAACTTCATGGCCCAAGGACGTTGACTGCATCCAAAGCTGGGGACGGAAAACCTATTTAGTTCGCGATCTGGGCTTGGCAACAATACTTCAAAGCAAGGAGAGCGAGGTGGGGTGGTTAGCGACGCAGTTCGTGGAATAAGAATCAGACCTCCATTCGATTGGTGGAATGGCCCACTGTCCTCACAATTCCGAGTGTACCGGCGGTGGGCGCCGATAATTGAACGGCACTATCTGACGGTTAGCAGGTAATTATGTTAGCGGGCTCGACTGATGTGAGATGGGCTAGGTCTCTGAAGAAATTTCCGAGAATATTTGTAAGAATGCTTCTTTAATTGGGGTTCTGTGGTCCTCCGTTTCTCCTCGAACGAGGTTTAAGGTTTTCCAGAATGGACCTCATGTCCTTCATTATTCCAAAGGATCCAAAATCCCCGCCAATACCTTGTCGTCAATCCATCCGTCGTCCCAATGCATCGTCATGTCTAGTCGTCAATCGTCACCTACTCAGTGTTTGAGGACTCAAAGAATCCTGATCCGCTGACCACCCTCCCAAGTATCACCCGCCTCGAGAGTGTTCCAAGCAGCGACACTTCCAGCTTCCACGCATATCATCTTCTTATAGCCGTCTTCGGGACCAAAGTCTGCCATACCCTTGGCTTTCTCCACCCACGGATTCCAGACCACCACATCAGACAGTAGATCTCGGGTGATCTCGTATTTGGGCTTGTGCTTTTCTGTGACAACTATGGGCCGGGCCGGGTCGGTGGAGTAGGAGCGGTCAACTTCTCCCGAGATGGTGATCGCTCCAGACTCGGCGTCCACTTTTTTCCCTCCTTGTGTCTTGTCTTTATACGCGGCCCCTTCGAGCCCGGATACTGCGACTTGCGAAACATTCTGTAACATTGTGGTCAGTTCTATGGTGCTTTATCGCTTTCTATTCAGTGCTCTCCCTCTCTTCTCCCAAGCGTGAGACTCACATCGACAGCCAAGTAGGTATGGAAGAGCGTCTGGAACTCCCAATCCTTCTCGCCAGTATTCCGTATCGCCAAACTGGTCTCCAGATCTTCTCTATTCAGAGTCACAGAATATGTGATTCCGAATTGGTAATTCTTCCAATCGGATGGAATCTTCCCAAGCATTGTATGTGAAAGGCCAAAGTCGAGCTTCACGGATGCGTCTCCCTTGTTGTTGGGTGTTGCAGAGGACTCAGAGGACGACTTTCCCAAATATTCCCATTTCGAGGTCCGAGCGAAGCCATGTTGTGGCAGTCCGCTGGTAGCATGACCAGATGAAGGCGGTGGGCCGAAAACCTCAATCAAAGAATTAGCAGAAAGAAAATGATACGTCAGTCAGTATGACGCAATCCGAGACAGATGGGCTGTGGGGTTCTGGACTTACGGGGAAAACAAGTGGGATGCCACCTCTTACAGGCTTGGAGCCATCAAGGTGAGCTTTGGAGCTAAGGAACAAATTGTCCTTGCCCTTTGCTGACTTCCAAGATATGACGGTTGCGCCATAGAGCAGAACCTCGACAGACTCGCCGGTGGGTAAGCTAGCAGTGACACGGGCATTGTCTTGCGAGATTGAGACTTGAGGTGTAGGGATAGTTGGGGAGACAGGGATGGCGGAGGGCTTCTTTGATCGCTCCATGGTTCTTGACTGTTAGTGTGTAGAGCTGTGTTGGTTGATGGTGATTCGGAGGGTGGGGGGGGGAGGGGAGATATCGGGGATTGAGGAAGGTGGATGGTGCTTTTCAGGTCATGATATCAAGGAGGGAACGCTGAATGACCCCACTACCCATACGAGAAGTGAAGGGCGTCGGAATGGGTGGCCCGCCAGAATTGGGTGACCATTGGCCGCCAAGAAACAAGCTGAAACATCTCGCCAAGGCAGGGGTTGTTGGGCTTGCTGGCCGAGTGCTTCGGGTATAGCGCGATCTAGCATTCTCTCAAGAGGGAATGCCGAGTGCACCAAAGTCTCACACCGTCACCCCAATTGCGTTTCACTATCGACAGCATGGTCGTGATAACAATCGCTTGTCCACAGTCCTCCAATCATTTTATTTCAAAGGGACGATAGCCCTGCTATACATATTGTTTGTAGCACTCCGAGTCATCCTCCAAGCCAAGCCTACCAACTCCATGCTTAGCACTTGTCAGAGCTTCCTTAAAAACAGACCAAGAATAAGTAGCGATTCTACGCACAGCTTTGTTACATGGCTGCATGGCGGCGACCTGCCTCGTGCAGCTCCTGCATAGATTGAAACAACAGCTTACTAATCTCTCTCTCATCCTCACGTCCCAGTGCAACTCGCTTGATACTGCTGACCATCTTCCGGAATCCTTGCACAATTCCTTCTGCCGTTGGTGCATCGTCTGGCCTCTCCATGTCAGCTGCTGCTTCACACTGAGATCCTTCCTTTGCGTCGTTGGATGTGCGAGCTCGACGGCCGTGATCCTGTGCGTCAGACGCAATCGTGTGTTGTTGTCCGGATAGTTGCTGCTGGTGCTCCGATATCTGCGAACTGGTCGATCCGTTGTGTCTCGCTGCTACCGTAGCATCTTCCATGTTAGAGGTCGACCCCTTGCTATTAGCGCCAGCATCTGTTCGAGACTCCTCAGTCGTATAATACCAGAACTTAGAAGCTTTGCGTCTGCCCGAGTTCGTTTCCGAGCCTCTACTCTCATTTGCGGACCCTGGTGGGCTGCTTGTGAAGGCATCACTCAACCGTGCTGACTTTCTCTTGCTCATTGGGGATCCATTCGTCGTTATTGCGTCATTGACATCAGACTCCCGCGTCGCGCGACTCTGCCGCGGACTGCTCGGGTGTGACGAAGCTTCCTGGCTCAGTTGGCTCGGCCGACACTTCCGCATGGATCGTCCACCTCTCTTTCTGGACACCGACTTTTCCCTTGCAGGTCTTATGTTTGCCATGACGGAGGGTGACTGGGATCTCTCCCTTTTCACTTGTACAGGGCTTGCTGGGAGCTGACCTTGAGCTGGACGCACATCGATCATGACACATTCAGCGACAGCTTGCCCCGCTACCGGCGTCTGTGCTTTTGGTACCGGATTCGAGGGAGCTGACATGCGTCTTGCTCTCTTCTGCACACCGGCGTCCTCGTTGAATGGATTCTTTCTCTTGCTTGCCGCTCTAGATGCTGGCTTCCTCGTCTCATCGTCTTTACTAGAACGTTGTGACGATGCGTGCTCCATTTCACTGATCAATTGTGCAGTGACCTGATCATCCTCACTGACAATCTTTGAGGATCCTTCAATCTGGAAAGAGTTGTAGACCGTGCTTGTATCATGATTTAGCAAAACGGCTGGAACGTGCATGATTGGTTGGGAAGGAGCGTCACCAAGTGCAGCATAATCAGACAATATGCGATCTCCCGGTTGGATTATTGCTGTCGCCGGCACTGGACTATCTCTTGGATGGTCGACGGCATTGGTAGATTCGTCGATACCGCTACTGTCCCTCCCAGTGTTCGAGGGTCTTTCCGTATTTGCCTGGTTCTCCTTCAGCGACTGACCATGGACAAGACCTTGTGCTTTAGCCATTGATTGACCCTGTAAGTCGAAAGGACCACATGCAATCACTTGGCAGTTGACTTCAGGACCAGACGCAATCAATAGCGGCGATGAAGGCGGGCCATCGAGTATCTCGATACCGTTCGTCGCTTTCTTGCTCGAGGCGGGTGTGGGAGAAGACCCCAGGAAGTCGTTCATGAGGATGTCAGGAGGATACATAGGACTGACTTGTTCGTCCAATGCAGATTTTATTATTTGATCGTGATCAGGCTTGAATACTAATCTTGGCAAGCTATACTCAGCAGGCCTGGAAGCACTTTTCGGGCTAGATCGTATCTCGGGGAACATAGCTGCTTCAAAGCCTTGACGCTCTTTGACTTCCTTTTGGCGATCGGTCAAGACTTGAGAGTCGGCCGGCTCAGGCGCATGCGGTGACGATTCTATAGCAGCAAATCGGACCTGGGAATCATTGTGGCGTAGACGTGCCTTTGGTGTGGTTCTGATACTTTGCCTTCCTGAGAGCGGTGACTTGCTAGCTAGATTGGGACTGGCGCTAAGTATAAGGGCCTGTGGAGCATTGATATTGGGACGTGAATGGCTCTCAGTCTCACTTCTGCCAGGCAGTCTTGCTAGTGGGAGGTCTTCTGATGGGACATCATCGCCTGGGGATTCGATGAAGTGAACAGGCGAAGGAGACTTGGCCTGTAGAGCGTTAGCGCTAGCTCCGTATTGTACAATGCGTTTTAAGACACGTACCTGGTCCCTTCCTACTACTGGGAACGCCGGTAATTGAATATCAGTCATACACTGCAAATTGAGCAGTGGACCGCGCAGCTCTTCAGGGTACGAAAGG
>JAABUL010006884.1_pt1 | contig 12718 bp, 16 predicted proteins | sample 5559151 | NCBI WGS metagenome assembly JAABUL01 (sample SAMN10711876, study PRJNA513368) | rock metagenome | isolation source: Antarctica rocks | place: Antarctica: Victoria Land, Pudding Butte sud | reverse complement strand
CAGCTTCAACCTACATACCAAAATGCCCCATATGACCTCGTCCTCCAACAAAAGTTGGTATTCAGCTAGATTACGATGCAACCATTTTCACAACATTACAATTACAAGAAGTGCTGACGGAAGACGCATCTCAGTCATGTGATGATATACTTTTCAAACCTCAGGTAGGTACCTTACTCTAGGCCAGGTAGGTACCTTAGGGGGCAACTCGGCGTGCTCGGCTAGGTCTAGCGCTATACTACATAAGTGTCCTCAATATTCAGACTTGAAGAATCTAGGTACCTTACATTATTTAATCTTCGCGTCCAATAACAAATCTTGACTGCCGTCGAGGCATTCTTCTATAGGTTTCTTTGAGTGGGTTCCGGTCACAGTTTGGATCAGTACGTGATAGAAATGAACGGTCTAATGGGGGAAAGAGCTTTTGTTAACAACTTGATGTGCTGTAATCCCGAAGATTCATTTAAGTGCTTGCAAAGCCGCAAAAAAGGATGGAGGGTTCATCTCTAACAGCGGCTATCCGGATGCTTAAAGGTACAATTACAACTTAAAAGCAACATCAACCAACGCTACCCTCGTCCTTATTACTTCTCGGCCTATCTGAGAATAATCCCGTTACAAAAGAATCGCAAATCCTAATGCACCAGCGGCAGCAGCGATAAATGTACCCGGGTGTTGGGCGACGGCGCCGTTGCTAGCCTTGGCCGATGCGGAGCTGGAAGTGGCTGAAGTAGAACCTGATGAGCCTGAGGAGGATGACTTGGATGGAGCAGAAGTCGTGCTAGCGCCACTGGAGCTGCTAGAGCCACCGGAGCTGCTGGAGCCACTGGAGCTGCTGGAGCCACTGGAGCTGCTAGAATTTGAAGCGCTAGTAGAGTTGGCCGACGCCGAAGAGGCAGTGGACACTGCGGAGCCGCTGATTGTCATGGAGCCTGTTGGGGACGCAGCGCCGCTCGAGGCGATTATACTAGCTGCTCCTACGAAGTAGGAAGAGAGCGGGCCCTGAGCCGAGGATGGCAGAGCGGTGACGTAAGGGGGCAGAGGAACGGACGCGGTCGCAGTTGCGACACTGTTGAGGTAACCCCGTGCTTGCGATGCGACAACGTCTGGAGAATCACTAACGGCACCATTGGCAGAGATGAAGGCGGGATTGTTTGTGGCACTTGCGACGTAGGTTTCCATGGCGGAAAGCTAGAAATTATTAGTGAGATAGGAGACGATGCTGGGACACCCTGTAAACGTACCAGGTCCTGCGCAGAAACGAGCCATATGAGGGAAAGGGCAGATGCGAGGAGAGATAGTTTTGTTTGCATGGTGAACGGTGATAATTGTGAACTTGCGATTATCTTTTGGAGTGATTTGTATGAAAGTTGCTGTTGGAGTAAATAAAAACGAGGAAAAGCCGATTTTATAGGTATCTAACTCATGGCAGATATATAGCAGATTTCAGCTCACTAAGAGCATTCGGCAAATCGACTGAAGAAAGCTGAGGAAACAGTAAGCCATCATGCAAGAAAGGCCCTGCGGCCCCCATCGGCCCTATACATGTGTCCAATCATCGCTTTTCCTATCCGAACGCGACTGTTGGGAAGTCTGCTCTAAGCATGGAACAAAGCCTCGATTCGTCAAGCTGAAACCACATCATCCATATTACGGAGGGTTAGGGTACTTTTAATGAGGAAATGAAATTAAGGTATTAAAGTGCTACTCTAGTGGCGGATGCCTGGAATCGCCTTCAAAGGAAATCAGGGGGGATGATTGATTTATTGTAGAGGTCATTATCGCCCGAACTACCTGGACGGGTTTGGCTGCTCTGCAGAAGCCTTTTGAAAAGATGTTACGGCTGATGAAGGTACTGTACCGTAATTTAACTCTCGGATATTCTAGGCCAGATCAAGTAAGCTAGAACTATGTATCAGCCTTACTATGCCGATCCTCAAGTTGGTCCTGAGGCTCCGCTCAAGCGTGCGGTACCTTTCCGCTCACACCCAAATTTCGGAAGAGCGGGAAGGTTGGCGGGGCTGCGGTTGTGTGAAGCATTTACGTTTTACGAATAGTTTCGACGATTATTTTGCTGGTGCTTACGATGGCACGCCTCCACCCTATCCAGCATCTCCGTACACTGACAACCGCTTCCTCGCACCCTCTCCTCCAGTCCCAATGGCCAGCTCCACAGTGCCGCTTCTCCTCCGTTCCTCCACCGCCTACCTCTGTCTCTCTTCCGCCGCGCTGGCTGTCCGAGCTCAAAGCGCGAATAGGGAAATGCCTTCTATTCGGACTAAAGCCTGCTCAGATAGACGAGGCCGGTGGGATCTTGAGCATAGTGGCCAGAGACTGGAGGGGGTTAATCGCCGGAAGTGAGGGATTCTTGGTGGGCAAGGGGAGAGCGGGACTAGAGGGGCATGAGGTAGTTTGGGGGGAAATGGTACGCTGTCCTGGAAGCTGCCCATCGATCCTACGCATTGCAGGTTGAATATCAAGGTTGATGGGTAACGTAGGATGTCATGGTACGTTTCCAACCAGATTATGTGTCTATGGTTTCTCGATCCACCATACCAAGAAGCACACTTGCTAAGTCCATTTAATCTGCAGGGTATACCGATCAAACACTCGCCCAATCTCACCACCCATTTCTAATCAGGTCCCAAAGGCCATGTCAACAACGTGACCTACATTCGCTACGCTGAGTCTGCTCGAATCAATTGGGCGCAGAATTTCGCTACATATATCGACCCTGCACATAAACAAGAATGGTCAGAGCTGTGGACACCGAAAGGTGACGGGCTGATACTGCGGAGCATAAAGACGGACTTCAAGTTTGTATGAAGCTTTCCATGTGACTCTCTGCTGGGGATGCACTTCATAAAGCGACGCATGAGTGATTAGGTCCAAAGGCTGATACAGACAACTTCCGTGAACAATAGCCCATGGCCTGGCCAGACCGCATATCGGTGTATCACAAGCTCCGATCCTTGCCTACATCTTCGACAAATTCTTTCATCCTAGACGTAATTATAATCTCGGAGCGGCACCAACGCCCGGCGGCTCGTTGTGTGGAGTACGTGTGTTCGGAATCATGTTTCCTTCTGAGCCCTCGTTTTGAGCCTCCAGACATGTTTCGGGAATACATCGAGCGTTTATCTTATTTTCTTGCTCTTGATACATCGTGAAGCTTTATTTTACATACCACTAAGCCATGCTGACGCCAAAATTACCTACAGGGACATAGTTGTTTATGACTATCAAATAGGCAAAAAGACACCACTCAAGGCCTTCATGCTCGAAAAGTTCCAGGACACATGGGAGGCGCAAGAAGAGACAAAAAGAAGGAATGAGAGCAGGGTGAGATGCCTGCTACAGAGGGTGGAAAATTTAGAGAAGGAAAGTTGGGATAGGAAAGGAGCTGTGGAAAACTTCGGAGGCCGTTGAACACACAACTGCTGGGTGAATTCAGAACAACTAGTTGTTACCTTGTAAAGCCGATGTCGAAATGTTAATGGAAAGTATTGGGAGTAAAAATATGACCGTGGTGCTCCGGATCCATCCGCTTCATTTGGAAACATTCGTCTTGGGGAAGCGGGGATGGAAAGCATACAAGTGTACTAACCTAGTATGTACTTCCTGCATCTTCTGTCATACACCTCATGCAGAATGTGGGCAAGGAAGCACATATTCCGGCAATATGCACTGTGCGGGCGCAGACTTGCAGCATTGCTGTGGGTGGGGGTTTGTAGTACAGAGACTTAAGCTGCAAAGCATTCCATTTCCCCCAATCATTGTGTGCCGAGTTTGATCGACAGCAAAGATGCTTGGAAAAGAGCTAGTAGTCCTTCTGCTGTCTGAAATGCTGAACTGTAAATCCGTGCAAGGGAGCTGGTTGCTGGACACAGCGTAGCAATGCTTCCTCGGTTGTCGATTAAGGCACTGTAGAGTGTAGTATCACATTCAAAGCAAAATAATCATATCATGTGGTCTGAAAAAGAGTGCGTGTTTGTGTTTGGTTTCTCTCAAAGCCCTAATTAGATAGATACCTACCTACAGTAGTTTTCCAGAGTCCCACCGAAACTTTCCAAATGATGTAGGCGCAATTGTACGACATTCTAGGTACCGACTGCCGTTCGTACAAACATTACTTTAACCTACTCTACCACATATTAGCAACCGCCGTCAACAATCACTAGCGGTCTAAGGAATCTCACCAACTCCCTCTTAAACATACACCGGAGCTGGACAGCTTGTTCTTGTACAGCACCCAGTCTTGATCTAATCGAGAGCGCGCTGGCTGGCACCACGCCGACGGAATCTGCGGCTTCATGCCACGAGGTGCGAAGAAGACCACCGCACACCAGCACAACAGCCGTCATGAAAATGGCATCGTCGCTCCAGGCAAGAGAGTAGCCAAGCAAAAGTCTAATAATCATCTGAACGAGACTGTCGATGGAACCTACCAATCGAGCACCCCACCTTCTCCCTCGCTCTCTAGCCATCCAACGGCGCAGATGCTGGATAGTAGCACAACTGTGATACCTGCAACATGGAAGAATGATATCCAAGTGGTGAAACCCGCTGTAGGAGTCGGACCAAGGGCGCCGGAAGACATGTCGGAGGATTCAGAGCCACCCACCATCGTCACCACCTACGCCAACGGATCTCTCGAAAATTATCACCGAAAAATCGACGTTAATGCCGCAAAGAACTCAAAAGTTCACGACAACAACATTTTCAATCTAGCGCTTACTATCCTGAGGTCCTGTCCACTGGGCGATACTATTGCAATTCTCATCTTCCTACTATCACTTCCCCCAACGTTGCTTACTCTTACAAACGCCCTATTTGCGGTTCTCACTTTTATGCCTCCAGCTGGGTCGTTCTCTCTTCCCACTACTCTCAGTGACGTTTTCCAGGGCTCCGGAGGCACACCTTCGCTGGCCACCGTTGTCCTCACAGACATTATAGGCTTGGTGGTTTGGCTTGTGATATGGACACCGTTGCAAGTTCTGGGCCTCGAATTGGCCCAAGCTGTGGTTGCAACAACACTGGGAGGTGGTAGCTCGAATAAGAACGGCAGCTCGGATAGTACTCTGTTTTGCATGTTAATTGTCTTGGTCACTCACATAGTCCGTCACAAATGGATTCCAAAACGGATTTTTGGATTCGATTGGTCTACAAAAATGTCTTTGATTTCATATGTCCCTAGAGGTTTACCTTCCTTTTCTGGTGACGACTTCATCACCACGCGCTCACCAGCAAGCTGGTTTCGAATATTGGTTGCTCTACATGTTGTGGTACAGGGCCTGGTCCATGTTGCCAGACGCTGGTATACAAAGCGAGAGTATTCTCAGGCAGTATCTCTTAAAAAGAAGTCCGATCCAGAGGCTGTGGCAGGTTCACAGGCTCATCCAGAAACAGCTTCAACAACAGAGCAAACATCCTTCCTCTCCCGTACGTCTTCGGAACTGGTAACCAAATCATCCCTCTCGAATTTAAAAGAGCCACGTGACAAGGTCTCAAGTGGTAAAAAAAAGCGAAAGCAAGGCACCTATGTTAGAAGTCAGCAACCTCTATGGGCTGCATTTGCTGCAACAAAGGTCACTGTACTTCGAGAGATGGAGCAGTCGCAAGCATTGTCGGAAACCTTTGGGTCTAATGCGACAGACACCAAAAACCTCGGGAGCGCTCCGTTTGTGAGCGAGGAAGGTCGGATATGGATGACACGTGTGCAACCTACCAGCTTCAACTTTGACGCAAGCTACTTTGTAGCTGAAGAATCCGAAGTGGTTGTCAGTGCTGGCATTGATCGATCCAAACCTTTCTACGTGCGCCTTAATGGTGCTGATTGGACATCTACCAAGATTGAGAAATCCCTAACAGCGAAGATAACGGACGAAAGCGCGGACCAATGGACTGGCGAGGTTTTCGGACTTTCGCCATCCTCTAGCTATAACTGCAGCTTCGTTCGGAGCGAGGATGGTGTGGTCTTGCATTCAGCAATTGTTTCCACACCATCCCTGCCCGCGGATGAAAAAGGTATCTGACGGCCTATCCTACGTAAAGGATGCATAGCTGACAATAGACGATAGAAAATTTAGTCTCGTCAACACCTCCCCACCACTCACTCCGTCCTTCCTCACCAACAACACCTACAACCACACTCAAGAAATCCATTGCAGCTCTCGATGCAAGCCTCAGCGAATCTCAAGCACGGCAGAAGCGCACCAAGAAAGAAAACAAAGCTACTTCTGTGGCCCTCAAGAAGGAAGTCGATATCCTCCAAGCAAAGATCTCGAAGATTGCTGGTGAAGATAAAGCACATCTCAACCGTCATTTGCAGTGGAACCAGCATTTCCGCCAAGCAGATGATGCGGTAGCTTCTATATCCAGCGAGATTGATGCAATGGGCCCTCTTCCGGAGAGCGATTCGAAACAGTGGAAGGCCAAGAAGGCTAATTGGGAACAAGGGAGAGATCAGCAGTCAAGGAGCCGCGAGGGGCTATTTCGCTGCAAAGAATCTGCGTATCAGGATAAATCATCTGTACAATCCGAAGCTACTGCGACTCAACAGAAACGAGAGCGACTACAAGCTCGCGGCGCAAAGCTCAACGATCAGCGTGAAAGGCTTCAATCAGCCACAGTGCAAGGTTTGGATGAAAGGGAACGCAAGGAATCCGAGCAAGCTGCGAAGGCAATGGAACGCCAGCAAGTCGAAGGAAAAACCACCGAGCAAATAGCTGCCTTCTGCCGGTCGCTGCAGGAAGTTCAATACCAAAGCCAGCAATCTTGGCAGCAAGCCCGAATTGTTGAGAATGCCTTTCATCAGCAGCAAATGATGGGCATGTCAAGCGAAACAGAGCCGGTAAATCCAGAAGGCGAACTCCAAGGTACAAATCGTCTCAGCTCGTGTACCTCTGGCTTCCGCTTCCCTCCAATAGGCTCTCCGGACTTCATCCGCCATGCCTCCCTCCGTTATGAAGCACGTCCACGCTCTACGTCTATGCTGTCTGGTAATAGCCACTACACTGATTTCTCGGATCAGGATCCTGCCCCACCAATGCCGGTTAGGACTGTGTCAGTGATTGACCGGCAGCAGAGTGGAAGTAGTGGAAGCAGCGATCGCGGTAGTGGTGGAAGTCAGCGTGATCCAACGAGTCCGCTCGCTTCTACTGGTGTCAGGATAAGTCCCCTAGGCAAGAAAGGCAGTCCGGTCTGGAACTAAGCATGTTGGCTAAATCGTTGGCAAAACTGTAGGTAGGTGTGATGAAATCAAGCTATGAACCTTCTATTACTTTTCAATCTATCAACGTGATTGCTTCCTTCATTCAATGAACACGCATAAGCCCTCATGAATAAGATGACACAGCACAGCAGGCATAAGAAGCCGCCAACTCAACCCTCAATCTATCTTTAGTGGAGTTTGCACTGGGTAAATATTAGGACCCAGCTGGCATCTAATCCTATCATCATGCAAGCTGACACAGGGCCTGTGAGACTGCCCTATTCATGAAGCTGGATAACATCTGAGCGCTATGCATACTGGAGTATAACAGTAGCTAACAGAATAAGGAAATCTAAGAGACGGTGCCTGTAATGACTCTTCGAACGATATGAGGTTATCCCCATGGGGCCATATACACGATTCTGATGTCTCCTTTTACCCTATCTCGCTTGCCTTCACAGATCTCTTTTCGGCAGTCACGACCCACCATTCAATGTCTACACTTTTTTCGACCATCTCGTTCTCAATATCATGTAAACATTCACGATCAGGCGTAACTTCCCCGAGTCTCTCGTTTGCTAGCTGCGGGTTAAACAACGGCATGTTATTCATAGGCACTTTGCGGACAGTAGGATTTCGGCTGCAGCTATTCGCCAACTCTCAAGCATGAGAGCTCACATAACGACAGCGCTTCAGAATTAACGCCAACTGCTTAACAACTATTCACTCTTGAGCTTCGTCAGCAAAATCACTTCTACCAAACAGCTTGGTTTCCCTTCCAGCGCAAGTACACCAACGGAGATAGATCCCAACCTAACCAACGAAATGGAACAGCAGCAAAGAGCGTCATACGCTTTTCCTTCTCCAACAGACTAGACTTGTCAAGATCGATCACGAAGCCGTCAGCCACTCTGAAGGAACGCCTCATCCATCGCATCGATTGTATCCTTTTCGCTAAGAACGCCCGCCCGCCACTCTGAAAAGTCGAGCCAAAGATCCTCCATCACCATACATACCTTGGTGCTTGGGTCCTCCAGCAAAAACTGCGCTGTAGCACCGCCGTACAGGTGTCGGAGTGGTGATAAAGCGCTTGGGAACCTGAATACTGCCCGCTCAGAGCGCTCATAAGCAAGCAAGTCATCCTGTGTGGGGGAAACCCGCCACTTCTGAGGAACGGACATGGGCAACAAATCATCCACAGAGCTCAAAAGCTCCGTTAAGGGGAAGCTACATCAACTGAATATGTCCTCCATACACCTTCCAGCGCGACACGAACATCTTGCCAAACGACCAGCATCGACTCCTCAACTTCGCCTCGTGGATTCGGAAAAGAACCCCACACCATTGCCTCATCTCAGCCACGCACTTCCTCCACAACGGGACCAGATACCTCCGTCTGTCCTCGCAACGCCACCGTCCTTCTCAGCACCAAGAGCCGACACCCCGACCCTCCTCACTCAGCCTCCAAGCCCGGAAGTCCCAGGTCCTAGTCCGGAAACCGCGCGCCCACGCTCCTTCATCCCCGAAATCAAGGCTTCGCCGTTCGCGCCCTCTGCTTTCGCCACCTCCCTCCCCAAATCCGAAAACAGCACAATAACTCCAGGAACATTCCATGCCCGCTCTCCACCCACCTTTGCGTTATCGCCTCCTCCGTCTTCAGACTCGTCTGCTTCAAATCCGCCAATAATCTCCCCGCCCACTTCCTCACACTCATCCACGAATTTCCCTATCCTGTTTCCGCCTCTTCCAATTATTGCGCCGCCCATTACCGAGCGACATAACAGCTGTTATCAATTGCATCAAAACATGCTGTTCTCGAAAAACCGGTTTTATCCTGTGCCCTGTATGGTTTGTAAGAGCGAGGACGACAAGGGGAGATGGACATGCTCTTGGTGTTCGTTGAGGGTTTGCAAGGGTTGCAGAGGCAGTTTGAGGGAGATATCAAAAGAAGAAAACCATGTGGTAGGGAGCATCGACAGGAAAAAGCGCGAACCGAAAGAGGTGGGTGATCACGACTGGCACAAGATGGATGTTGGGAGCAATGATGCAATACCAGGAGGACAGCAAGAGCTAATGGGAGGTGGGAAGGGAAACCTGAAGACTGATTGGGAATTGCACGGAAACAAGAAGATTTAACGTTAGGACACTGGTAGCGAATAAGAATTAGAAGTACGATGGCAACGCGGGCGTTACTGCGATATGCTTTACTTACACGAAGTATGATGGATACAGTGGCGGTAGTACTTACAGGGGATGTATACTGGACTCGGGATGTACGCACTTAGAAAGCTGATTATGATCCGCAACGAGAAGGAACTGTGGATCCAGTCTACTACACCTTCAGTCAACCATCGACTGAAAATCCCGCTGCTTTTCCTACACATGTAGTCGTGATGAATTTTGACCCCCTTTAGCTGTCCCCCTGTGCGCGTTCATTCTGATCTCTCGTCCGCACGCTACATAGTTCCGTGAAATCGATAACATGGCGCTGAGCTTCGGCATTTGCGTGCAGAAGGCGGGTCTGGTGGGTGGGTGTGATTATGTAAGGTAGCTAGCTACTTACTGTACGTTTTCAGTGAGGTGGTTTTTTTCTTCTTTTTTTTCCGCTGGTGCTTTAGCGATTTAGATGGCGGTGTGGCGGTGTGGATGGCGGTATGGATGGCGTTTTTTTTGATGATGGATTCAGACGGAGGCTGGGTGCTGCGTGTAATGAATGCCCGAGAGCTCGTTCGAAGGGACACGAAGGTTGGATGGATACTCTGTAGGCAAAATCCTCCTCAGCGATGATGGTGTACATAATATGTATATACTGCACAGCGGCGATCCCGCTTTCCTCCCAAGGTATACCTCGACGCCCCGCAAAACCCGCACCTCCCAACGCCCTAAACCGCCACCTCCACCTCCAAGCCCTCAGCTATTCCCCCCCACCCCCCTTCCCCTCACCCTCCCGTCAATTCCCCCCGGCCCCTTCTCCCTCTCCGCCTCCCTCTCCGCCTCCTCCAACCTCGCCTTAGCCCCGTCCCTCTTGACCCTAAAAAACGCCAGTTTCGCAAACCGACCTAGCTGCGCCCAAAGATGCCGCCCAGCCTCGTGCCCACTCACCCGTTCTAGCAGCTCCACAGTCGCATCTCTCACCTTGGGATCGGGATGGAATAGTCCGAGGGAGATGTAGAAAAGGCCCGCGTTGCTCTCGGGCGTGACGGTTAGCAGCTGGCAGATGTCGTCGTAGGAGGTTATGGCTGATGAGAGCGCGAGGTAAATGGCGCCGCTGTCCTCGCGCGAGAGCTTGAGCGAGCGCAACCGGTCGTGCTGGTGCGCGAGATCCAAGCTGCGGATTGGGCGGCGCAGCCACAGCGCTGCAAGGTCCTGTATGAACGCGTAGTAGCTCCTTGTATTGCGCCAGCCTTCGATGCGCCAGACGTTTGCGCCAAGCTCCCTGCCGCGGGCCTGGTCGTCGGGCCAGACATAGCCGTGACCATGGACACCGTGGGCGCCGGCGTCGGCTTCGGCGGCGCCGATGTAGAGGGCCGAGGCGCCGTAGACGGATTCCTCAAAGGCGGCGGCGGTGCGGGTGAATTTGGTGATGTAGTCACGGAGTTTGGTGCGGATGGCGGATTCGCCGTGGCGGGAGGCGATGCTGCGGAGGAGGTCGTCCATGAAGGCTGCGTCGCCGGTGGCATCGGTGAGGAGGGAGAGGGAGGGGGTGCTGGAGGAGCCAGAGCCGACGCCATTGCTGTGGGGGGCGTGGGCGGGGTTTTGTTGTTGGAAGTAAATGAGGCCATCGGTGATGGGAGCGGGGTCGATGCGATTGGAGATTTTCATGCGGCCGGTCGGAACGTCGCAGAGGAGATCCCACCATTCCGGGTGGTTGGCGAAGGCGGGGTTAGTTACGCCGGCGATAAAGCCGGGGACGTTGAGGAGGTCGTCGATTTTGGTGAGGTCGGTGTAAGGGAAGGCGTGGCGGGTGAAGCCCCTCAGGATGCCTCCTGAAGCAAGGGCGCACGCCGCAAGGACGGCTTCGGCGACTTCGCCAGAGGGCCGGTTGTGGCCGAGGAAGATGACGCGCTTTTGGGTGAGCATGGCGTTGACAAGGACAATGATGGGGTGAGTGTAGGCGCCGCTGGTGGTGAGGTGCGGGTGCAGCATGAAGGGTTGGGGGGTAGAGGCGTGGGGGGCGGAGAAGGCTTGGATGAGTTTGATGAGAGAGAAGTCGCCAACGGTTTCGGGGGAGATGCCGGTGGGGATTTTGATCGGGATAGGGATGCCGTTGTATATGACTTTGGATTCGAATTTATGGGTGTCGCGGGGAACAGTATACCGTTGTCCATGTCCGTGTCGAGTTAGGTCGAGACCTGGCTTGGAGGGTGACTCTGGTGATGATATTGAATTGGATCTGGATTCTTTGGCCATACGCTGCTGGATCATCTGCTCAAATTTCTCAACGAAGAGATCTTTGGTATCACTAGCTTGAAGTATATGTCGTTCGAGAACAGAAAGCCGAGGCATTAGGGAGAGATCCATTGAATTCACTGCATCATATAACGATGCCAATGTTTCTGGATATGGTGATCTGAAATACTCTTCAAGTGCCAATAGTAATAACGGCTGAGAGTCGGGTCAGCTTCTATGAGTAGTGAAACACACCATGTGGTTGTTACCTTATAGATGTGGAGAAATGAATGTCGAGTACATATTGCCATAGCTTTGACAACCGCGCCTCTGCATGAGTTCCAATTAGATACAATGTTTACAGCACAGCGGATGGAGTGGTTGGAACCTTTTTGCTGTTGTATCTTGCTTTGTGTTTACTAAATTTAATACATATATCAACGGCGGCCCTTCTCCACCTTCCACTTCATCATGGTCTTTTTCTGCGTCGGTATCTGTGTTACTCTCTTCCTCGTTTTCAGTGCTTCCTTGCGATTCTTCCGCACTAGTCGTTCCTGAAGCCTCTCTCTTCTTCCTTCTCTGCTCTTTCCTCTCTGCAGCTAGTTCAGCCTTTTCGTCATCTTCACTGGTGTCCTTGTGTAGAAAGAAGATTGTCCAATCTTCATTTCTCATGTGCGCCTGGTCCGGCAGCATCAGCTCCGCCAGCATGTTCTCATCTCCACTAATTGCCCCGGGGTACTGATGTTCCATAATCGGACCTCGATCGACATGGAACGATGCAACGAGTATATACTCGACATGACGTTCTGTCGAATCTGCTGGGTACTGAGATTTCAAACGACCAGTGCGCCGTGAAGCATCCGCTCTTCTGGCGGCGGGCTGTGTGGAGGAAGGAGTCGAGGGAGTCCGCGAGCTACTCTTCGACCCAGGGCGGTTCGGAACGGGAGGCGCTGCTGATGGCATGCCATTATGGGTGGACGGATTCGAGGTGTTTCGTGAAGACGGGAAGGAGGACAATGAGGGTCGCCGGTTGGAGGTAGTGATGGAGCCACTTGTCGAAGGTCGATAAGGCAGTACAGAAGCCATGATCTAAACATCAGTTACCCAATCAGAAAA
>JAABUL010006883.1_pt1 | contig 12721 bp, 12 predicted proteins | sample 5559151 | NCBI WGS metagenome assembly JAABUL01 (sample SAMN10711876, study PRJNA513368) | rock metagenome | isolation source: Antarctica rocks | place: Antarctica: Victoria Land, Pudding Butte sud | reverse complement strand
ATACGGCGCTGCAGCCCTATTTCAACAGATTGGAGGGAGCCCTTGACCGCTGGATCGACCAGGCCAAACTTGCCGCCTAAACTTGACGCAATCGCACGATATGTCCCTGTTCAAGACATCTAGGGGATACAGGCGTTGTTGTCGCGGAGGTCATTGCCGAGGGGATGCCACTGCATAGGCCCAATAGCGTGGAGCTAGAAGTACGGCTTACGGGGAAGGAACTACGGGTGGGGCCAGCCCGGCTCGTCAGCAAGCATGACCTCATGCGCAAGATAAATATTCTCGGTGTGTATTTTTACGATGGCCGCCCCCCAGAGGCGATAGACCCCTTTGTCTTGTGGATTGGAGTAGAGGGCATAACGCCAGCTGACATCGAGCCGGGACAACGCATCGTGCAGGCGCAAGGATAGTTGTCCCTGACACCCGACGACGCCCACCTGTGGCGCGCCTCCCTCGACATGACGGCGGCGCGCGTCACACTCCTTGAGCGGACGCTCTCGTTCGACGAACGTGAGCGCGCCACGCGTTACCGCTTCGCGCACGACCGCGCCCGCTACATCGTTGCCCGCGGTATACTCCGCACGATCCTTGGGCGCTACCTCGACCTGGACCCCGCCGGCCTGCGCTTCGTGTATGGCCCTCAAGGTAAGCCCGTCCTCACGCCCGAACACGGAGCCGGCGAAGATACGTTCTCCTTTAATCTCTCGCACGCGGGAGATGTCGCCCTCTACGCCGTAACGCGCGGTCGGCGCGTCGGCGTCGACGTTGAGCGGGTCGTCCCCGACGTGGCCAGCTCGACCGTGCCTGAACATACCTTCTCGCCACACGAAGTGGCTGTGCTGCGCGCGCTCCCGCTTGATGAGCAAACCGCGGCCTTCTTCAGGTGCTGGACGCGCAAAGAGGCCTATGTCAAGGCCCTGGGCGCCGGCTTCTCGCTCGACCTCACCAGCTTCGACGTCTCGCTCGCGCCCGGCGACCCGCCCGCGCTCCTAGCGACCCGCCTAGACCCAACGGAGGCCGCCCGCTGGTCGCTCCACGATGTGGACGCCGGAACCGGCTACGTCGCCGTCCTCGTCGTGGAGGGGCACGACTTGCGGCTGACCTACCGCGATTGGGCGGCACCGTAACCCACTGGGAGCGCGGGCTTCTAGCCGGCATACCGTCACGGACGAGCGGCTGGCGGTGGTAGGCGCCGTAGCAGCGAACGTTTGCCGGCTAGACGGTCAGCGGACCGACACTGACGCTCCCAGTAGACGACGCTACCCTTGGACCCTCAATCGCGCGACATGGAGCCGGCAGGCCGCGCGCCTGCTGAAGGGGCGCGACGGCGATTGCGTCCCGAATTGGGTGCCGTCCCGCTCGATGCGCCGGACGGCGCGAACTCGTTTCTCGCTGGGTTCGACCGCGAAAATCGCTTCTCGCTAGGCCGCTGGGAACTCTCTTGCGGCCGGCTTCGGGCCGGCGCATCCGTTCGCGCGCGCCCCTGTTGGCCGGAGCGTGCGGCCGGCGTCGCGGTCCGCTTCGCAGCGGCGCCGCCTTTGCCGCCCTGACGCTGACCGGCGAGGTAGCGCTCAATCGCGCGCAACCCGTCCTCGTCTTCCTGCGCCACGAGCGTGGTGGCGATGCCGCTGGCGCCCGCGCGTCCGGTGCGGCCGATGCGGTGCACGTAGGTCTCCGGCGTATCGGGCAGGTCGTAGTTAAAGACGTGCGTCAGGCCGGGGATGTCGAGGCCGCGCGCCGCGATATCCGTCGCCACCAGCGCCTGCAACACGCCCGTCTTGAGTTGCGCCAGCACACGCTCGCGCTGCCCCTGCGTGCGCCGGCCGTGCAGCACAGCCACGCGGTAGCCGGAGCGCTCGAGATCGTGCGCCAGGCGGTCGGACTTGTGGGTGGTGCGGCGGAACACCAGCGCCAGGCGCGTGGCCGGGTCGTCGAGGTGGCGGCGCAACGCCGTCAGCTTGTCGCCGTCGGGGACGCGCTCGATGCGCTGCTCGATCGCGTCGACGGTGGCGCGCTCGGGCTCGATGGCCACGGTCACCGGGTCGCGCATCTGGCGGTGGGCCAACCCGCGCACCTCCTCGGGGATCGTCGCGGAGAAGAGCGCCGTCTGGCGCGTCTTGGGCGTGCGGTTCAGGATGCGCTCGATGGCCGGTAGGAAGCCGACGTCGAGCATGCGGTCGCCCTCGTCGAGCACGGCCATGCGCACGCCGCTCAGATTGAGCGCGCCGCGCTGCAACAGGTCCTCGACGCGCCCCGGCGTGCCGGCGACGATGTGGGCCCCGCCGCGCGCCAGCGTCTCGATCTGGCGGCCCAGGCCGACGCCACCGTAGACAGACAGCACGCGCACGCCGGCGTACTGGCCCAGGCGCGCCAACTCGTCGGCCACCTGCAGGCACAGTTCACGCGTCGGCAGCAGCACGATCGCCTGCACGGCGCGGCTCCGGGTATCGATCATCTCGATCATAGGGATGCCGAAGCCGGCTGTCTTGCCCGTCCCGGTCTGCGCCTGCCCGAGCACATCGCGGCGCTCACGCAGCGGCGGGATGGCCTGATGCTGAATGGGTGTGGGTATTGTATAGCCCATCGCGGTCAGGGCGCGGGCCAGGGGTTGCCCGACCGGCAACTCACCGAAGAAAGCAGGCTCAATGGCCGGCCTGAGGACGGTCGGAGTCGCGACAGTCGGGGTGGGGGCGGTAGTAAGGGTCAAAAGGGTGTATCTCCTAGCACAACAAAAAACCCGTCGTCACCGACGGGTAACGCGATATATACATATCTATTTTTATCTACTAGTAGCATAACAACATTGCGCACATGCGCCTAATTAATGACAAGCGGCGCGCTACTCATTAAATCAGCGCGACATTGTAGCGAGCGAACACCGCTGGCAGGGACGGATAGCTGGCAAGCTGACTCACTGAATTGACCGTAAGAGCATCGGCGGCGCGATCAAATAGGGCGACAGCGATCTCGGATTGATCGTGCCGCACGCGGTAGCGGATGCCCGCGACAGCCGCGGGATGTCGCCAGATCGCCAGCGCCCACTGTTGCGCCACGAGCCGGTCACCCGCCGTCAGTCGCCCATCCGCGCCGATCCACGCCAGCCCTCCCGCTGTCACATCGCACACGGTGATGGGCCGGGTGAGATGTAGGGCGGAAACGCAGCGGCTGGCGAGCCTGGCGGCGGATACCGCATTGTACCGCGCTTGCACATCCCATACGTCGCCGAACGTTTCGACAAAGGCCCCGGCGACATGATCGGCCACGTACACCACGCCGTAGTCGTGATGCGGAGCATCGAAGCGGTAGACACCGCTCTTGCCGAAGTACAGGGCGCTGTAGCGGCACTGGTGGATGCGCACAAAAGAACCCGCGATCTCCCGAGTGGGAAGGTCGCGGGCGTCGAGGCGGGTGGGCACGGGCAGCGCCCCAATGTCGGGACTCATGCGCCCTCCTCGCCGTAGGCGCGGGCCGCTTGTGTGACGGCGTCGCTATCGCCGACTCTCAGGACATCCAGTGGCCGCGCCCCCAATCGGCTATTGGGGCCGAGCAGCCACGCGGCGCTAAACCACGGCCCATCCGCCGCCAGTTGCCGCAAGACGGGAGCGAGTCCGGGCAAGACGCCCGACGGGGCGAACTGCCAGAGAGGATAGCGATAGCCGCGCCGGCCCACCGGCAGTCCCAGAAGAGTGTTGGCGCGCCGCCGTCGATCCACCGCTTGCCGCGAGATGCCCAAGGCGTGCGCGGCGGTCTCTACGTCAACCGTGCCCCCCTCCGCCCCCAAGATGTCGTCGCGGGCGTGCAGCCCACGCAGTTTCGCGTCGATCAGCGGATCGTCCGCGCGCAGGATGTCCACCGCTTCGGGGGCGATGATCATCCGATAGAGGACCTCGACGTTGGACGCCGCGGCGACCGCCGCGCCGAGCGCCGCATCATCTTGGCCTTGCGTCAGCGCCGCCACCGCGCTGACCGCTCGGGCGAGCGCCGCTGCTCGCAGCGGGTCGCGGCTGGCGTCACGCGCCTCCTGGAGCGCTTGATCTATGATGCTCATCCTCTCCCCTCCTCCGTATATGTTTCTAAATACACTGTAGGAGAGCTGCTGCCCTTTGTCAACAACGATCGTGTATGACGATCGTGCACGAGGGCAGCCACTATTTTTTCGCACGGCGCTCCCCTCTCCCGCGTCAGGGAGAGTGCGCTAGCCCCTCGCCCTAACCGCGGGCGACGGGCTAGTTAGCCACGGGGTGGGGGTGAGGGCCGTACCGCGCCACACGCTATAGTAGATATCATGACGACCGACACGTACAAATGGCGCTGGGCGCATGTCGACGAGAGCGACCGGACGGAACGCTATGTTGACATCCTCAACCAGGCGCGGCCGGACGACGACCCCGCCCACTACCCCAATACGCTCGCCTGGATCGATGCCCAGCCCGGCGAACGCGTTCTGGAGGTCGGCTGCGGCAACGGGGCGATGGCGCGCGCCGTGGCGCGAGGGACATCGGGAATCGGGGAGGTGGTGGCGGTGGACGCCAGCGCGGCCATGATCGCCGCGGCGCGGCGCTTCACGGAGGGGCGCGACCTGCCGGTGAGCTTTCACGTCGCGGACGCGCAGCGCCTGCCGTTCCCCGACGCGGTGTTCGACCGCTGCTACGCTACCGAGATCTTCGTCATCCTGCCCGATCCCCGCCAGGCATTGCTGGAGTTGGGACGGGTGACGCGCCCCGGAGGACGCGTGTGCCTCTGGGAGGCCGATTGCGACGCGCGGGCTATACTCGGGTCCGACCTGGACCTGACGCGACGCCTGACGCGGTTCGTCGGGGACCACGAGTTCAACGGCGCGGTCGCCCGGCAGCTGATCGGATGGTGCAAGGAGATCGGATGGCAGGTCGCCGTCGTCCCGGCCGTCGGCGCCAGCGAGGACGTCTCGCCGCAGTTCGCGCTGTTGCTCGACGAGTGGCTGGTGGACGCCCGGCAGGCCGGCGTCCTCACGTCCGAGGAGGTAGGCCAACTCCGCGCCGACGTCCAACTGCGGCAAGAAAAGGGCTTGTTCTTCGCGTATGTCGTCAATTTCCGCATCGCGGCGACCAAACCGGATAGATAGAGGAGAATTATTATGCGCGCGATCGTAATCGAGAGTCCGGGCGGACCGGATGTCTTACAGATGGGCGAACTGCCCGACCCGACGCCGGCGCCGGGTGAACTGCTGGTACGCGTTTATGCTACCGCCCTCAACCGGCTGGACTTGATGCAGCGCGAGGGGCGCTACCCCGTGCCGCCCGACGCGCCCGACACGCTCGGTGTGGAGGCGGCCGGCGAGGTCGTGGGCTGGGGCGACGGCGTAACCGGCTGGTCGCGCGGCGACCGCGTCTGCGCGCTGCTGCTCGGCGGCGGCTACGCTGAACTCGCGGCGTTCCCCGCCGCGATGGCCATCCCGATCCCCGCGAACCTATCCTACGAGCAGGCCGCCGCCATCCCCGAAGTCTTCCTGACGGCCTACCTCAATCTCTTCGACCTCGGCGGCCTGCGCGCGGGCGACTACACTCTGATACACGGGGGCGCCAGCGGCGTCGGCACGGCGGCCATCCAGTTGGCGCGCGCGGCCGGAGCCCACGCCATCGTGACCGTCGGCTCGGCTGAGAAAGTGGAGCGTTGCCGCGGGCTGGGCGCGGTCGCAGCCATCAACTATCGGGAAGGGCCGTTCGAGCCCGCGGTCAAAGAGGCCAGCGGCGGCCGGGGGGTCGACGTGATCCTCGACATGGTCGGCGCGCCGTACTGGGACCAGAACCTGGCCTGCCTCGTCGTGGGCGGCCGCCTCATCCTGGTCAGCCAGCAAGGCGGCGGCAAGCTGGAGATTGATCTCGGCGCGATCCAGCGCAAGCGCCTACGCGTCATCGGCACGGGGTTGCGGCCGCTCCCGCTGGCCGAGAAGGTCGCGCTGACCGAGCGATTCAAGGGCTTCGCGCTGGACCGCTTCGCCGACGGCCAACTCGTGCCCGTGGTCGACCGCGTCTATCCGTTGGAGGACGCCCCTGACGCGCACCGCTACATGGCGTCCAACGCCAACGTCGGCAAGATCGTGCTGCGCGTGCCCTAATCGTGCGGGGGCTCACGCCCTCGCGTCCCACCGCTCGTTTTACCCCCGCCCACGACGCCCTTGTCGCATTTATCGCACAAGGCGTCGCATTTTAGCTAAAATACTAGCGATAACGCGGCGCCACTGCTATACTAAGAACTTGTAGCCCGTTTGGCTACCGGTGCCGGTACCAATTGATGATAGCGTCTGGCGCCAATAGGCTATATGACAGAGAGGAGAGTCAGCCTATCATACATACCTGACCGGCCAATGATTTGGCCGACCCATCACCGACAATCACCTACCCAGCCCATGGGTGATTATATAGAGAAGGACAGCTCCATTGACGACCAGAAGGTTGATGCGCGCCCTTGTGAGTACAGCCCTACTCACCACCGCGGTCGCGGCCAATCCCGGCGCCATGCGAATAACGCGCACCGCGCACGCCGCCTCGACATTGACGACTATCCCTTCGGGCCTGCCCACCCACCTCGGTATCGGGCTCGCCGCGCACCCCGACAGCAGCGGCATCTACGGGTGGATGCCCAACTCGCACATCCCCTGGGACTACGCCTACCAATATCTCTCCGGCGGCGCCAATACGGGCCACGGCTGGGAGACCTGGAACACCAGCGGCCAGTTCGCCCTCTATTACGCGCAGGGCGCCGCCTCCCACAACTACATCCCCGTGTTCAGCTACTATGAGATGCTCCAGAGCAACGGTTCCTGCGGCTCCTGCGGCGAGGCCCAGAAGGACCTTTCCAACCTGAACAACGCGGGCACGATGGCGAGCTACTTCCAGAACTTCACCCTGCTGATGCAGCGCCTCGGCTCCGGGACCTATGACGGCGTCGCCGGCTTCGGCAAGACCGCCATCGTGCATGTCGAACCCGACCTCTCCGGTTACGCCGAGCAAAGCGTGCTCGACAACAGCAAATGCTACGGCTACTGCGCCGGCCAGGGCAACAATCCCGCCCTGCTCCACGCCGCCGTGGACAGCTCCGGCGTCGGTGACGTCGCGGGCTATCCCAACACGTACCAGGGCTTCAACCAGGCGCTGCTGCACCTGCGCGACCTCTACGCGCCGAACGTGCGCCTGGCCGTCCACGTCAGCACGTGGGCCACCATCAACGACATCGGCAGCAGTACCGACCCCACCCTCGACGCAACCGCGCTCGGACAGGAAGCAGGGAGCTTCGCTGCCCAGAGCGGCGCCTACGACCTGATCTTCAACGACGTAGGCGACCGCGACGCCGGTTACTACAAGTATGTGTACAACAACCCGAACGCCTGGTGGGACAAGCTCAACGTGACCTTCCCCAATTTCCACCGTTGGGAGACGTATATCGGCGCCGTCCACAGCGCGGCCGGCAAGCCCGTCATGATCTGGCAGATCCCTGAGGGCAACCAGTACTTCGACACCGAGAACAACACCAACGGGCACTACCAGGACAACCGCGCCGAATACTTCTTCGGCCACATGGATGAATTGGCGCAAGCCGGCGTCATCGGGCTGCTCTTTGGGGCCGGCAACGGCGGCAGCACCGTCAACGCCGACGGCATGAACGACGGCGTGACCAACCCAGCCAGCCTCTGCATGAGCGACGGCGTGAGCAGCGGTCAGGTATGCGACACCCACACCAGCACGGTCTCCGACGACGACGGCGGCTACCTGCGCATGATGGGACAGCAGTACTACACCGGCGGGGGCTACCCGCTCGGAGGCTCTCCTCCTACGGCCACCAACACAGCCGTTCCACCCACCGCGACCGCGACCAACACAGCCGTTCCACCCACCGCGACCGCCACCAGCACGCCCATACCCCCGACTAGCACGCCGGTCCCCCCTACGCCCACCAACACAGCCGTTCCACCCACCGCGACCAGCACGCGCACATCCGCGCCCCCCACCGCGACCAACACAGATGTTCCACCGACCAGCACAAGCACGCGTACACCTGTACCGCCCACCGCGACCAGCACGCGTACACCTGTACCGCCCACCGCGACCAGCACACATACACCCGTGCGGTCCATCGCGACCAGCACGCCCGTGCGCGCGACGTCGACGCCCCCGACTATCCCGCGCGCTACCAGCACCCCAGCCCCGCTGGCCTTCACATTCAACCAGACCACTGCCAACGCCCTCTCAGCGGCGCCCGGCGCCACTGAAACGTTCACGGCGACGATAACAGCCAACCACACGGTCGCCAATGAACTTGTGGACTTCGAGGTCTACAACGGGGCGGGCGCGAAGGTATGGCAGGCGTGGCGTAGTCCACTCTCATTCAAAGCCGGCGTTCCTCGGGCAGTGACCGCATCCTGGCTAATCCCGCGCACCCAGGCGCCGGGCGCCTACACGCTCAAGCTCGCTGTTTTCACCTCGACGTGGTCATTCCAGGCATGGAACAACGCCGCCCTCGCTTTCACTGTCTCCGCGCCCGCGACGGCATCCAGCACACATACAGTAGCCGCACACTGATTCTCGTGAATTATATAAACCTACGACTGCGGTCGCATGGCAGATCACGGACACTGCGGTGTCAGGACTAACCGGCCGCAGTCGGCGTCCGCTGCCATGCGACCGCAGTCGCAGGTCACGCGCGCCCCATCACGTCTTACGTCCGCTCCTCGGCACGGCGCCTGCGGTAGACGACAGGCGACACTGAGGAGAATATCATTATGCCGAACCGCTTACTACTAGCCCTCGCCAACCAAGAGAGCCTGGCCCGCTTCTCGATGGAGAACTCCGCGTTGCGCCCGATGGTGCTGCGCTTCGTCGCGGGCGAGGGACTGAACGACGCCGTCCCGATCGTCCGCGACCTCAACAAACAGGGCATCAGGGCCAGCCTCGACCACCTAGGAGAGAACACGACCGACCGCGACAGCGCCCGCGCGGCGGCCGGGGCGTACGAACAGGCTCTCCAAACTATCGTCGCGCACGGGCTTGACGCCAATATCTCTGTCAAGCTCACCGCCATGGGCCTCGACATCGCCGACAGCGTGGCCGAGGAGAACCTACGGACCGTGCTGGAACGGGCGCGCGCCCACAACATTTTCGTGCGCACCGACATGGAGGCGTCGGAGTACACTGCGCGCACGCTGGAGATCGGCCAGCACATGCGCGCCGCCGGCTACGACAACGTCGGGCCCGTCATCCAGGCCTACCTCTACCGCAGCATGGACGACGTGGAACGCCTGATACGCGATGGCGCGCGCGTGCGGTTATGTAAAGGGGCCTACAACGAAGCCCCCAACGTGGCCTTCCGGCGCAAGCGGGACACCGACCGCAACTTCGTGCGGCTGATGGAAAGGCTGCTCGACGAAGGCAATTATCCCGCCATCGCCACGCACGACGAGGAGATCATCGCCCACGCGCGCCGGTACACGCGCCAGCACGACATCAAGGCGGAGCGCTTCGAGTTCCAGATGCTTTATGGTGTGCGCCGCGACCTACAGGAGGAACTCGTCGCCGACGGCTACAACGTGCGCGTCTACATCCCCTACGGCGTCTCGTGGTATCCCTACCTCGTGCGCCGCCTGGCCGAGCGCCCGGCCAACCTCGCCTTCGTGCTCGGCAGCATGGCAAAGGACGGTCGGAAGTCGTGAGTCGTGAGTCGTGAGTCGTGAGTCGTGAGTCGTGAGTCGTGAGTAACGCGGAGGACGATGACGTCTCGGCCAATGGCGCCGGGGCTACCTGGTATCCTGACCAGGATAACTTCCGACTCACGACTCCCGACTCACGACTCGGCCCTGTAGTCCTCCAGCGCGCCTGTGTCGCCCTGTAGATTGACCTGTACGAGGTCGTCGAGCAGGACGGCGATGGCGCGCGCCGGTACCACGACATCATGCGTGAAGAGCACGCCGCGCCGCACGACGAGCCCTTCCACCACGTTCGACACGTCGTCCATCAGCACATGGTCGAGGTTCCCGATGTGCTCGTGCGGCGCGCGCCGCCACACCGGCGCGCCCTCGCTCACATGCCGTTCGTTCGCGCCACGGTTCTCCTGCTCGTCGTGCGGCGGATCATACAGGCCCCCGCCGAGCAGCGCGCCGGCCCGCATCGCGATGTCCTCGGCCTCGAAACCCGGTGGTGGCGTGGAGCCCGGCGCTGGCTCGGGGACATCGCCGACGATGTACGGCGGCAGCGCCAGGAACTCCTCCTCGGTCAGGCTCAACCGCGCCTCGCCCTCGTCGGCCCCCGTAACCTGCGCGAACGGGACCTTGAGGTCGCGTGGCGCCTCCCACCCGCCTGGCTTGAGCAGGTTCCCCGACTCCAGCAGACGGCGGCGCACCGTGACCGCCGTCACGACATAGACGGGTCCCTCAGGCGCCACCCGCTCGGCCACAACCACGCGGTACAGCGACCCCACGTCGCGTCCATCCGCCGTCACAGCGGACACCCCAAACTTCAACGGCTGTAACATCTAGCTCTCTGCTCCTCTTGGTTATTTACTCCAACGCCTACCAATATGCCACACCTACACCCTATCAGTCCGCGGCATACGGCGGCGCATATGCGCACGTTGGGTGCGGAAAATACGATGGGGCTATACTCACCTGTATCAGCGCGTGATGACAGACGAGTGACGGGAGGATAGCCCCAATGGCACGGCGACGTTTCGCGGCCGCCCTGGACACCCTATGTATAGTGGCCGGCCTAACCGCCGCATTGGCTTTGCGCGCTCCAGCCCACAACGTCGTACTGAACGCGGCGCCGATCGGCAATACGGACGTAGTAGGTATGGACAGCCGCCTCGGCCGCGCCTTCATCCTCGACGATGGCGTCCTCGCGCAACAAGTCACCTTGAGTCCCAGAGGGGGCTGGGACTGGACGGGCTCCAATTCCAGCAATACGCTGCATGTGTTGGACACGCGCAGCGGTCGCACCATTAAAGCGATAAACGTGCCCACGACGGTTCACTCCATGGTCGTGGATGCGGCCACTAACCGCGTCTTCGCGTTCGACCAGGGTCAACTCCAGGTCATCGACGCGCGCGACGGCGCGCTCCTCAACCCAGTGACTATCAGCGCCGGCTCAGACGAGCTGAACGACTACATCGACACGGCGCTGGTCGACGAGCGCACGGGTCACCTCTTCGCTACCCTGGATCAGCAAAATTATGGCGCGCCCTCCGGGCAACACCTCCTGCTGCTCGATGGACGCACCGGTGCGACGCTGCATGACCTCACCTTCCCACCGCGACCGGCCAGCGTCACCCACACGTCGAACGGCGGCACATCTATCATTTACGGCACTGCCCTCTCGCTGGCGCTCGATTCACAGGCTGGCCGCCTCTACGTGTTCAACGCGGACCGGCGCATGAGTGTTGTAGATACGGGGAGCGGACGGATCCTGTCCACACGCCGCCTCCCCGTCGTCCTGACAGACGCACAGGTAGATGGACAGAGCGGTCGGATCTTCGCCTTCGTCATGTCAAGCGGTCCCACCACCAGACTCGGCGCCGGCCGCTGGCAAGCGCCCGTGCGCACGCTGGACATGCTCGATCCGCGGACAGGAGCAATCCACACACTCGCATCCGTCACTGGCTTTAGTGACATCGCCGTCGACGAAAATGACAACCGCGTGTTCATCCCCGACATCGCGCGCCGCGCCGTCATCGTGCTTGACGGCGCCAGCGGGCGCATCCTGCGCACGGTCGCGCTGGGTCTCCAGCCCTTTCAAGTCGTGCTGGATGAACCGCGCCACCGCGCGCTAGTCACACTCGCCGCAGGCTACAACGCTACGACAGCGGATACCCACATCGCCATGCTGGACACGCGTAGCGGAGCGCTCCTGCACGCCATATCGACGGGGCATCCACTCAATAACGTGACGATTGATACAGGAACCGGCCACCTCGTGACGACCTATGACACGATGGGTTCCGGTCAGCCCGACGACCGCTACGGTTGGATGCCCAGTTGGCTGCGTGCGCATCTACCCTGGATCCCAGCGCCCCCGCCGCCGCCACCCGCGCTCAACGCCAACCAACGTATCATCACGCACACGGCGCTGACGCTCGATCCGTCATAGCCGGTACACGGTACAATGTTGTCAGAACAACAGCGACTAGTTGTGAGGCAACGAGAGTATGCCCGTAGCATCCGATGCCAACCAGGCGGTAGAGCAGCGTCGTGCTCAACTCTCGTCTGAACTACAGCGCTTCGTGACGATCATCACCGCCCGGATGCGGCCGGAGCGCATCATTGTCTTCGGTTCTTTCGCCACCGGACGCATCAAAGAATGGTCTGATCTGGATCTCGTCGTCGTCGCGCGCACCGATCTCCCTTTCTATCAGCGCCTCGATCATGTCTATAGAAGCGTCGAGCCCCAGGTCGGCTTGGACGTACTAGTATACACCCCCGAGGAGTGGGCGGACCTCACCGCGACGCGTCGTTTTGTTCAGGAAGAAGTCGTGGAAAAGGGGCGCGTGCTATATGAACGCCCTCGCTAAGGTGTGGACAGACTACGCAAGCGAAGATCGTCGCATGGCGGAGTTGGCGCTCCAGGAAGGCATCGGGTGCGCGCCACTTTTTCGCGGACAGAAAAAGGGGTAGACTAGCAGGCAACAGGAGGCGCGGAAACAGGGAGGATGGGCATGGGCATGGAGCGAGGGGCGGAGCAGTGGCCGGTGACAGCGGCAG
>JAABUL010006881.1_pt1 | contig 12726 bp, 14 predicted proteins | sample 5559151 | NCBI WGS metagenome assembly JAABUL01 (sample SAMN10711876, study PRJNA513368) | rock metagenome | isolation source: Antarctica rocks | place: Antarctica: Victoria Land, Pudding Butte sud | reverse complement strand
AGAACGTCACGGTCGCGGCCGCCGCGGCCGTTCCCCCGAGGTCCCGACCGGTGTCGCCGTCGAGCCCCGACGGCAGGTCGACGGCCAGTACGGGCTTGCCCGAGGCCGCGATCCGCGCGACCACCTCCCTCGCCTCGCCCGCGAGCGGCCGCGACAGGCCGGCCCCGAAGAGGGCATCGACCACGAGATCGCAGCACGCGCCATCGACCGTGCCCATGGCGGCCACGACAGGCGCGGACCAGGCCGCCGCGGCAGCCGCGGCATCGCCTTTCAGGCATGAGACCGGCTCGAGGCACGCGACCACGACGTCGTAGCCGCGCCCTCGCAGCACTGTGGCGGCCACGAAACCGTCGCCGCCATTGTTGCCCGGCCCACAGAGCACCAGGACCCGCCGGCCACCGACCCGCTCGAGCAGGCCGACACAGCCATCCGCGACGGCATGCCCGGCCCGGTCCATCAGCGTGGTGCCCGGAGTGCCGGCCGCAATGCTCCGCCGATCGGCGTCCGCCATCTCGGCCGTGGTGATCACTTCAACGGGGTGGCGCATCGGCAAACCGGATCTCCTGCGGCCTGAACCAACCACCGGCCCGAGACTGGCCGGCGACATGCGAGGAGCACTCCGCTCCTCAGATCACCATTGCTACTCTGCCGGTCTCGTCGAGCGCCAGGAGTCGAGCCCGATGTCTCCGGCCAGCAGCGAAACAATCGGCGTCGCGCTGATGGCACGCGCGGTGCTAACAAGGCACGTCGGCGCACCGCCCGTCCTCGGGAACGGCGTCCTGATCAACCTTCGCCACCCGCCACAGGTTTGGACACCCGCATGAAGAAGATCGAGGCCATCATCAAGCCCTTCAAGCTGGACGAGGTGAAGGAGGCTCTCCAGGACGCCGGTCTGCAGGGCATCACGGTCACGGAAGCCAAGGGCTTCGGGCGGCAGAAGGGTCATACCGAGTTGTATCGCGGGGCCGAGTATGTCGTCGACTTCCTTCCCAAGGTGAAGATCGAGATCGTGCTCGCCGACGCCATGGTGGACCGGGCCGTGGAGGCGATCCGTCGCTCCGCCCAGACCGGGCGTATCGGCGACGGGAAAATTTTCGTATCGAGCATCGAGGGCGCGATTCGGATCAGGACCGGCGAAACCGGCAACGACGCGATCTGATCGGCTCCTGCATACGGGGCGGTGTGCAGCGCGCCGCCTTCCATCCCTCAGAAAGGCTCAGCATGAAGACCGCCCAGGATGTCCTCAAGGCGATCAAGGATCAGGACGTCAAATACGTCGACTTCCGCTTCACGGATCCTCGGGGCAAGTGGCAGCACGTGACCTTCGACGTCTCGATGGTGGACGAGGACGCTTTCGCGGAGGGCGTCATGTTCGACGGCTCGTCGATCTCGGGCTGGAAGGCCATCAACGAATCCGACATGAATCTCATGCCGGATCCCGAGACGGCCTGCATGGATCCGTTCTTCTCGGCCTCCACCCTGTCGATCGTCTGCGACGTCCTCGACCCCATGACGGGCGAGCCCTATGGCCGCGATCCGCGCGGCGTCGCCAAGAAGGCCGAGGCTTATCTGAGATCGTCCGGCATCGGGGACGCCATCCTGGTCGGGCCCGAGGCCGAGTTTTTCGTGTTCGACGACGTCCGCTTCAAGACCGACCCCTACAATACCGGTTTCGTCATCGATTCCATCGAACTGCCCTCCAACATGGACACGGTCTACGAGGGCGGCAACCTCGGGCATCGGATCCGCACCAAGGGCGGCTATTTTCCGGTCCCGCCGCTCGATTCGGCGCAGGACATGCGAGGCGAGATGCTGGCCGCCATGGCTTCTATGGGGGTCAAGGTCGAGAAGCATCATCACGAGGTGGCCTCGTCTCAGCACGAACTCGGGATGAAGTTCGACCGTCTGACCCAGATGGCCGACAGCATGCAGATCTACAAATACTGCATCCATCAGGTGGCACAGAGCTACGGCAAGAGCGCGACCTTCATGCCGAAGCCGGTGTTCGGTGACAACGGCTCGGGCATGCACGTGCACCAGTCCCTCTGGAAGGACGGCAAGCCGGTCTTCGCAGGCGACGGGTACGCCGACCTGAGCCAGACGTGCCTGTGGTATATCGGGGGGATCATCAGGCACGCCAAGTCGCTGAACGCCTTCACCAATCCATCGACGAATTCCTACAAGCGCCTGGTTCCCGGCTACGAGGCGCCGGTGCTGCTCGCCTATTCGGCGCGCAACCGCTCGGCCTCCTGCCGCATCCCCTACACGGCGAATGCCAAGGCCAAGCGGGTCGAGGTCCGGTTTCCGGACCCGACCGCGAACCCTTACCTGGCCTTCTCGGCCATGCTGATGGCGGGCCTCGACGGCATCGCCAACGAGATCGATCCGGGTCAACCGATCGACAAGGACCTGTACGACCTGCCCCAGGCCGAGTTGGCTCGGATCCCGACCGTCTGCGGCTCGCTGCGCGAGGCCCTCGACAGTCTGGCGGCCGACAACGCCTATCTCACGGCTGGAGGCGTGTTCACCGCGGATCTGATCGAGAGCTACATCGCGCTCAAGATGAGCGAGGTCCTCCGCTACGAGACGACCCCGCATCCGGTCGAGTACGATATGTATTATTCGGTGTGACGACCTGCACCCGGCAACGGAGCGGCGGGCTCCGGGCGGCCCGCGCAGGCCAGCCAGGGCGGCCTATCTCTTCCGGCATCAGCAGACTTGCGCCTGATCAGGCCGCCATCTCGGCCAGGAACGCGGCGCGCTCGGACGCCACGTCCCGCGGTGCCTGGATGGCCCGCGTCCCCGAAGCCTCGATGCGCGACAGTGCAGCCGCGGCGCGTGTGGCGGCGCGCCCGTCCAGTGCAGGGGCCGCGGCCGCGACGGCCCTGGCCTCCTGCAGATCCCCGTTGCAGTGCAGCAGGATATCGCAGCCCGCCATCGACGCCGCCGCGGCGCGCTCGTGGAGCGAGCCTCTCAGCGCCTCCATCGACAGGTCATCCGACAGCAGCAGTCCGTCGAAGCCGATCTCGCCCCGGATAACGCGCTCGATGACGAGGCGGGACGTCGTGGCGGGCTGGTCGGGGTCGAGCACCCGGTAGGTCACATGGGCCGTCATGGCCATGGGCAGGTCGGCCAGCGCCCTGAAAGGCGCGAAATCGCGATCGAGTTCCGCGCGACTCGCCACCACCACCGGGAGTTCGAGATGGCTGTCGACCTCGGCTCGGCCGTGCCCCGGGCAGTGCTTGACGACCGGGAGCACGCCACCGGCTATCAGCCCCTCGGCGAAGCTTCGCGCCAAGGCGGCGACCGTCTCCGGATCGCGGCCGAAAGCGCGGTCGCCGATGACGGTGCTGCTGCCCTCGACCGGGACGTCGAGCACGGGCGCGCAATCGATAGTGATGCCGCATGTCGCGAGATCGCGGGCCATCAGTTCGCCACCGAGCCGCGCCATGCGTTTTCCCGCCTCGGGGTCGGTCGCGTAGACGCCGGCATAGGCCGAGGCCGCCGGATAGCGCGTCCACAGCGGAGGGGCGAGCCGCTGGACGCGGCCCCCTTCCTGATCCACCAGCACGGGCGCATCCGGCCGACCTACGGTGTCCCTGAAGGCGGCCGTGAGACCTTGAAGCTGCTCCGGCGACGATACGTTTCGCCGGAACAGGATCAGCCCCCAGGGCTGTGCTTCTGCCAGAAACGCGCGTTCGACCTGGTCGAGTGCGAGGCCTGCACAGCCGCAGACGAAGGCGCGGACCATGGACGATCCCCGTCAGTTATGGACGACGAAGCAGGATCCGCCGCTCGCTTGAAGCTGCGAGCACAGTGTCTTGGCGTCGTCCTGGCTCATGCCGCCGACGCGGACCCGGTAGACCGGCTTGTCGCCGGTGTCGGACTTACGGACGCTGGCAGTGTGGGATCCGAGTTGTGTGGGATATTTCTTCTTGAGCTTGGAGAAGGCCGCGTTGGCGTCGGCCTCGCTGGGTGAGGCTGCGAGCTGGAGACCGAAGTTTCCGCCGACACCGGCGGCCGGAGCCGTAGCGGCGCTTTCGGTCGGTCTCGCGACCAGGTGAACACCCGTCGATGCCGGCTGCCGGGCGGATTTCGCGACAGGAGCGTCACCGGCCGCGGCAGGGTCGGCCGAAAGACTGGCGATGGTCTTCGGCGTGGTTCCGCCCTTCACGGTCTTGGGGGTTGCGGGCAACGGCGCGACGGCGGCGTCGGCGATGGTGGCGGGCGGCAACGCGCCGGTCGACAAGCCCGCATCGCTGGATGCCGGAGTGCCGGCGTCGCTCAACAAGGTGCCGTCGGGGTGGACCAGAAAGGTCTTGACCTTCTTGGATTCTGGGAAGGGGTTTGCGGAAGCCGGCGGCAGCGGGCGGGCACCGTCCGCGAGGTCCGGGGTCTTGGGCAACTGGCCGAGGTCGACCGGCTGCTCCTGGCTCATCACCACCTTGACGGGACCCGAGGCGGCATTGCCGTTCTTGTTGAGCAGCGCTGCGTCCTTGTCCTCGGGCGCCGTGGCGCTGCCGTCGTCGAGCTTGACCTTGGTCGGGCCGGCCGCCGCCATGATGGTGGGCGCGGCGCGGGCCGCGGACGCGGCACCGGGACCGGTGTTGCCTCTGGCCAGGAACGTCGCGCCGAGCCCCCCGAGTGTCAGCAGCAGGACGGACGCCAGGACCAACAAGGGGCGGCGGGCCGCCGATCTTTCGGTCAAGATGGAAGCTTGCGGCGCGATGCCATGCTGGATGTCGGGTGCGTGGCCGATCGGGCCGTCTTCGCCATCGGCCCAGAGGTCCGGCACGGCGGCGGCCGATGCATAGCGCGGCTGCAGGCGTTCGTCCGCCATCCCGGCCTCGTCGGGATAGGTCGCCAGCTCTTCGGCATAATCGTGCTGCTCCGGGACATAGCCGGGCTCGACGTGTGTCTCGACGCTCCGGCCCGAAGCGTGCCAGCCGTCATCCTGATCATGGACGCCGTGGTCGGACCAAGGCTCCACCTCGCGATCGGCACGGTCATGGCGATCGCGATCCCACTCGGCCTCTCGGGAGGAGCTCCCGGTGTCCTCGTGGGCCTCACCGACAGGCGCCCCACCCCTGGATGCGAGGGGCTGGGGCATGGCTCTGAAAACGTTGCGGAAGGGATCGTCCTGGCCGACGAGCCGTGCGAGTTCCGCGAGCGGATCCGACGACGCGTCGGTCGCGGCAGACCCGAGCTTGGGTTCGTAGCGCACCTGGTCGCGACGCGATCTTGTGGCTTCACTCATGGGACACCTCGCCTCACATCGCTTCCCGGCTCGCCGGTCCGAAGCCCTGCCGGCCGCCGAACTGGCGGAGGTGTCGGCTGCAGGACGACCGCAGAACCTCCGACAAGATCCAGCAGGCCCCACGCTGTCGCGCGACCAGCACCGTTCCAGTCCTCCGTCAGCGCATTTCCTCGGGAGCCGTGACGCCCAGGATGCCGAGACCGGATTTCAGAACGATGGTTGACGCGGTCACCAACCCCAACCGGGCTTGGGATAAAACTCTCTCATGTTCATTAACGAAGCGTAATTGTGGCTGATCTTTGCCTCTGTTCCACTGCGAATGAACCGCGCTGGCCAGTTCATAGAGGTAAAATGCAACGCGATGCGGCTCGTGGGCGGAGGCTGCAGCCTCGACCGTGCGCGGATATTGCGCGATCTGTCGGAGGATTGCCATCTCCCCCGGATCGGAGAGCAGGTCCAGGTCTGCAGCGGCGAGGGCCGCTGCGGACAGATCCATGCCGGGGAAAGCCGCGCCCGCGGTGCGCAGCACCGACCGCCCCCGCGCGTGGGCGTATTGGACGTAGAAGACCGGGTTGTCCTTCGACTGGTCGATCACCTTGGCGAGATCGAATTCGAGTTGCGCATCGTTCTTCCGGAACAGCATCATGAACCGGATCGCGTCGACCCCGACCTCGTCGACCACTTCACGCAGGGTGACGAAGTCCCCCGAGCGTTTCGACATCTTCACGGGCTCGCCGTTGCGCATCAGCTTCACCAGCTGGCAAAGCTTCACGTCGAGCTTGATGCTTCGGTCGCTCAACGCCCCCACGGCAGCCTGCATGCGCTTCACGTAGCCGCCGTGGTCGGCGCCCCAGACGTCGATCAGCGAGGTGAAGCCGCGATCGATCTTGTTCTTGTGATAGGCGATATCGGCTGCGAAATACGTGTAGCTGCCGTCCGATTTGATCAGCGGCCGGTCGACATCGTCCCCGAAGGCGGTCGAGCGGAACAGGATCTGCTCCCGGTCCTCCCAATCCTCGGGTAACTGGCCCTTGGGCGGCGGCAGTCGTCCGACGTAGATCAGGTCTTTCCGCCGCAGGTCCTCAATGGCGAGATGCACCGCATTGGTGTCCGAACCCTCCCGCGGGGCCGTCAGGCCGCTCTCCGAAAAGAACAGGTCGAAGGTGATATTGAGGGAAGCGAGGTCATGCCGGATGGCCTCCAGCATGGCCTCGACGGCCGCGTCCCGTGCGATCGGAAGCCATGCCTCGGCCGCAGCGTCGAGCAGGCTCGGGCCGTGCGTCTCGGCGAGTTTCCGCCCGACCGGTACGAGGTAGTCTCCGGGGTAGAGTCCTTCCGGGATCGGCCCGACATCCTGTCCGAGTGCTTCGCGGTAGCGCAGGAAGGCGGAACGCCCGAGCACATCGACCTGGACGCCGGCATCGTTGATGTAATATTCGCGGGTCACGCTGCGGCCCACAAACATCAGAAGATTGGCGAGAGCGTCGCCGAACACGGCGCCGCGGCCGTGCCCGACATGCAGCGGCCCTGTCGGGTTCGCCGAAACGTACTCGACGTTGATCGGCTTGCCGGATTCCGCGAGCCTGTCCCGACCACCGAACAGCGGGCCTCCTTTCAACACGGCCCGGAGGACATTGGCGTAGACACGCGGGCGCAGCACGACATTGATGAAGCCAGGCCCGGCGACTTCGGCCGTATCGACGTCGGGATCGGTCGCCAGTTCTCCCGATAGCGCCACCGCGAATGCGCGCGGACTGCCGTAATGCGGCTTCGCTTCCTTGGCATAGACCATGGCGGCATTGACGGCGAGGTCGCCATGCGCCGCATCGCGCGGAGGTTCGACGACGAAGCGTCCGAGGTCGAGTTCGGGAAGGGTCTCGCCCGCCACCATCTCGCTCAGGATGGCGGCAGTCCGGCGGTGGAAGTCGGCGAAGATGTCCATGACGCGTTTGCGAACCGAGGCTGTGTACAGCCCGTCCGAGTCGCACAGCGGCAGGACGACCGCAAGTCGGCCTGCGCGACCAGCCATTGCAGCATGCGCCCAGGTCTCCTAAATGCGAGACGCCACGGATGGTCTGCGGACATGCCTCGCGTGGCCCGGATCGACGATCAAGAGCTGGGACCTGTAATGAGCCAGATCGAGACGCTTATGCCCGTCACCCTGTCGGCGTCCGCGGCGGCGCGCGTCAACAAAGTGCTGTCGCGTGAAGCACCGGGCGCCTCCTTACGAGTCGCCGTCGACGGCGGTGGCTGCTCGGGCTTCCAGTATACCTTCACGGTCGTCGGGGAGCCGGCTCCCGACGACCTCGTCCTCGAGCGGGACGGTGCCACCGTCCTCATCGACCCCGTGTCGATCGCTTATCTGAAGGGCTCGGAAATCGACTTCGTCGACGATCTGATCGGACAATCCTTCAAGATCCATAACCCGAACGCGACGGCATCCTGCGGCTGCGGCACGAGCTTTGCCATCTGATCGGCGACCAGGATACGAGCACAGGCCGCAGTGTCGGCCCTTCATGTGACTTCGGGAGGCGAAGCTGCCGAGAGCTACTGGCTACTTGGGATACTGACCTGACGCGACGACATGTCGTGGCCGGGCGAGCACTGACATGAATCGCGAGCAGGTCACCCCTCGATCAAATAAAGAAATGGCCGAAACTGGCAATGGATGCGGTCTGACCTATCCCTGCGTCCATTGACGGCGGCAGCTTAGGCCTCCACCGGCGGTTATAATATGCGGCGGCCGGTCGCAGAAAAGAATTCCTGCCCTTCGACGTGCAACCACTTGGTTTAGTTGTGGTCGGCGTGCTAACATTAGTCATCGGCGCATTGAACGAGGATATGATGGCGCAAAAGAATCATGCGATCGACCGCCATCTCGGGGCGCGTGTCCGCTTCGCCCGGATCGAGAAGAGAATGTCGCAAGGGGCGCTCGGCGAGCAGCTTGGGATTTCCTTTCAGCAGGTTCAGAAATATGAGCTGGGCAAGGATCGGATCAGCGCAAGTCAACTGCTGAACATCGCTCGCATTCTTGACAAAGACATCTCGTTCTTCTTCGAGGACATCACGCCCGAAGGCAACCCGCCGGATGGTATCAATCTGGCCGACATTGTCGACCGTAGGAAGCGATCGCGCGCCAGCGCAACCTACGACGTCAAGATCATCCGAATCCTTCACTCGATCGACGATGAGCGTGTGAAGTTGAAGCTCTACAATTTGATGGAAGCGATCGTGGCGGCAAAGCTGCCGGCCGATGCGCAGTCCGGAGAGGCGCAGTCGCTCGCCCAGTAAACCTTCGAGGACTTGGTCTGGCGACCAAAGCCGAGCGGTCGATCACCGGGCCGGGTGGAGATTTCGAGACCGTCGCCGTCCAGACCCTCGTACGCATATCGATCAGTGACAAAGGATTCGACCTGAACTGGCCTTGCTTCATGGTAGCGGAGGAGGGACTCGAACCCCCGACACGCGGATTATGATTCCGCTGCTCTAACCAGCTGAGCTACCCCGCCCCGTCGCTGCCGACAGCGCCGCCGCCGATATAGGTTGGGGGGTCGAGTGCTGTCAATCGCCAGACGCTCGCCAACAGAACGTGGGATGACCGTCCCCAGCCTTCCAGCCGAGACGAATGCGACAGGATCCAGGTCGAAGGGCGAGGGTTCTGCCCGGCCTTCGCGCACCCTGTAGCGTCGGAACAGTGTGCCATTCCATCCCCGCCCACTGCCTGCATGCCGTCCATGGAAAAAGGCCGATCCGAGATGGATCGACCTTCTATATTCAGCGAGACGCGTCCGGACGGCCGTGGATCAAGGCTCAGCGCTTCAGGGCGTCGTGGGCCTTGTCGGCAACCTTGCTGGCCGTGTCCTTGACCGCACCCTTGGCGTCTCCGACGGTCTTCTGGGCCGTACCCTTGGCCTCCTGGGCAGAGCCTTCGGCATGGGTCTTCTCGGAGCCCGTCAGGTTGCCAACTCCCTGCTTGATCTTGCCACCAGCCTCGTTCGCAAGCCCTTTGGCCTTGTCAGTGAATTCGCTCATGTTCGTCGTCTCCTGTCGACTGTGCCGCTCGTGGCGCCAGTTGCCACGAAAACGTCGCGCCGAGGCATATGTTCCGGATGCCGGCTCGACCTGCACAATAGTCGTACGCCGATCTTGTCGCGGTGACCGATATCCAGGCAGTTTTCACGTCGTTCGATCCGGGCTAGAAAGCAGCCGGTTCGGTAGGACATTGCCGGGCACGATATTTGGATCGATCCGAAGGGGCACGGATGTGATGAGGCAGGTCGCGGTCGGTGCCGCACTGGCGATGGCCCTGGTGGCGGGCGGATGCCAGTCCAGCAAGAACCCTTTTGATCCAGACAAGCCGCTCGACAAGATGACCAAGGCGGAATGGTGCAGTTTCTACAGCTACTATCTCACCAATCCGGCGATCTCCGCGGAAACGCGCAAGAGCGCGACCGCGCAGATGCGCAGTCGAGGCTGCCCGCAGTCATCCTGAGTGGCAGGGCGGGAGTGGCCAAGACCGATGGCACGATGCAGGGCCGTCTAAGTCACTGCAAATTGGAGCGGGTGAAGGGAATCGAACCCTCGTCATCAGCTTGGAAGGCTGTTGCTCTACCATTGAGCTACACCCGCAGACCCGCGACGGCGATCCACGAACCTCGGGACCCACGACATTCGTTGCCGAAGATCCGAAGGCGAATGGTGGAGGAGGTAGGACTCGAACCTACGAAGGCTTAGCCAGCGGATTTACAGTCCTCGTACGGCCCTTGTTTTCGTTTACTTTTCCCCCCTCATGTCGCGTCCGTGTCGCATAGGACATACATCAGCCGAGCAATGAGCGCGCTGCCGTATCCAATTCCACCGAGTCGTCCCCCCGCGGAAACAGGTGCCCGTACACGTCCATCGTCATCATGATCGACGAGTGGCCGAGCCTCTCTTGAACGACTTTGGGCGGCAGTTCAAGCCCACCGTCGGCCCGCCTGTTGATGCACCACGAAGCGTAGAAGTGCCGCAACGAATGCAAGCCTGAATATTTCGCAACGACGGTTTGCGCGCCGTCGCAGCCCGGCTTCGCTACCGTCACGCCGGCGGCGATTTCGGTCGGCGCGAGGCCGCGATGCACGATGTTCGTGTGGTGCTCGATCTGCCCGGTGCTCGTGGGAAACACAAGGTCCCGGTCGCTCTTCGGGCAGGCAAGTTTCCATTCCCGCAACGCGTTCGCGACGATGGGCGGCAACGGAACCGTGCGCTCCCCTGCCCCGGACTTCGGTGCACCGATCACGTTGTACCTGTCGGCGCGCTGCCGGACGTGCAGTTCGCGACGATCGATATCGACGTCCTGCCAGCGCAGCCCGCGCAGCTCGGAAGCCCGCAGACCCGTGAAGATCGCGGTCAGCAGGAATGGGCGCCAGCGGCCCTTCGCGTGATCCATGATGGCCTTGATCTCTTCCCGTGTGGGGATGTCGACCCCGACCTTCACCCTGCCCTTCTGACGAAATTCCGCCTGCCGTTCTTTGCCTCTTTTGCGGGACGAGCGAAGGTCGCGAACCACGTTGCGGGCGACGAGCCCACGCTCCTGCGCGTCGGCCAGAAGCGAGCTGAGACTGGTTCGAATCTTTTTCACCATGGCGGTCGAGCGCGGCCGCGGCGTGGCGTCTTTCGCCCCTGGCGCCGGATCGCCGGCCCGTAGCCGGTCCTCCAATTCCCTGATCATCGGCGCGGTGAGCTGCGACAACTTCGCCGCGCCGATGTACGGCAAAATGTGGAGGTCGAGATGCTGGCGATAGGCCGCGAGCGTCGACTGCTCAAGCCCATTTTGCCTGCCCGTCGCCATCCACTTCTCGGCCGCCGCCGCCACGGTGATGCTCTGGCTGTCGGCAGTATGAGTCCCGAGGCGCACCTCGACACCGGTGGTCGCCCGATAGGCGTCGGCGTCCTTTTTCCGATCGAACGTCTTGATATGGCGCTTCCCGGCTTGATCGACGTAGTCGACGATCCAGGCTTGGCGCTCGGTGCCGTCAGCGGTTTTCCAGGTGCGTTTACGAACCGCCATTTGCGTTCCCTCCGGTCGAATCGCATTATGTCGCTAAAAGTCCGCTGGTCAACCCTTAAAAACCATAAGAGGATCGAGAACTCCTACTTTACATTCACTCCGTCTTGCCCTAGGGAGGTTCATGGAACTCCGATGGCGACACGTCGAGGCTACGCTGGTCAAGCTGCTCCAGGTGAAAGAGGAGCAGATGGGCGCCTTTCGCGCGCGGCTGAGACATCTCAAGGCCGTAGGTGTTCCGAATATTCCCAAAGTGGGGTCGGGAACGCAGATCATCTACACGCGCGAACACATTGCAGAGTTGTATATCGCGTTATTGGTGATGCGGTTCGGTATTACTCCTCGGACGGCGGCATGGATTGTCACTGATCTTCAGGACAGAAATTGTCATCCCGGCGCCATGGAAGTCGACGATTCGAAGGGGGACTTCTTTTTTGTGATATTCTCTGCGAACGATGACAACATACTGACTTATTCTATTCAGGGCTTAGAAAACCTGAAATCGGTCATGGCGTTCGAGGAAACACCTGGTGCGACGCGTATAATTCCTGAAGCTTTCGATCCTGCAGCTTGGATAGCCTACAGCGTGATCAACGTTACAAAGTGTCTCCGGGCCATTGCCTTCGTCCTGAAGTCCTGAACCGCGCGAAAGCTACAGCTCGATAAACACCAAATCTAACATAGGAGTAAGAAATGACCGAAGACTCGGACCGCATCGGAAGCGACCTCATTCGTGGAGTGAAGCCGATCGCCAACGAACTGGGCTGGACGCCGCGGCAAGTTTTTCACGCCCATGAGGCCGGGCACCTGCCGACTTTCAAAATCGGCCGTGCCGTTTGCGCTCGCCGAAGCACACTGCGCGATCATATCTCGCGGCTCGAACGCGAGACTCGGGCGGCCTAGCGGGATGGGTGCAAAGAAAAACCCGACCTCTCGCGAAGGTCGGGCTTTCTGGAGTGCATGCTTGGTTGGCAGAGCCCCGGACAATAGCGAAGAACAGCATTTTGTTCAACAGCGATACCTCAGGGTTCGCTTCCGCCTCGACGGTGTCCGCGCCCGGCTGACGGCCGAACTCGCCTTCGGGAGGTCGGCATGATGTCCCCCGACATAATCCCGCGTGCCAAGCTGAACGCCGCGGTGGAACACGGCCCGCTTCATCTCCGGCCACTCTATCACGCGGTCCGCGACTACGGCATCAGCTTCGCCATCGTCACGCAAGGCGCGGGTCGCTTCGCGTTCCCGTCCGACAAGCCTGTCATCATGTTGCTCGGCGATGATCTACACGAAGCGCTTGGGCCTGTAGCGCGTCAATTACGATGAGCGGTGCGCGTCAATTACGGTGAGCGCCTGCGGGTATGTTTCTTCGGCTTGTTGGCGCGGAGCGTCAAGCGTCAGGGTTGGTTGAGGATGGCCGTCGATGGCT
>JAABUL010006879.1_pt1 | contig 12739 bp, 4 predicted proteins | sample 5559151 | NCBI WGS metagenome assembly JAABUL01 (sample SAMN10711876, study PRJNA513368) | rock metagenome | isolation source: Antarctica rocks | place: Antarctica: Victoria Land, Pudding Butte sud | reverse complement strand
GCTACCAAGACTGTCGATGAAGATATAGCCGGTCTGGGCGGGCCATTGATAATGCTTCCAGACTCGGAGTTGCAGGCAGCTTGCGTGCTATGGAATGCTTCCTGCTCGGGCGATAAGACCGCCGCGAGGAACTACTTCTTTGCCACATTGAAACAGGACCTGGATGCAAACCGATGTTTCACCAAACCCCAGGCCGATTGTACCAAGATCGAAACTCCGGCAAGGATGTCGGAATTCCAGGCGATTCAGGATTGGATGAGATCCCCACAATGCTTTTCTGGGAAAGCTGGTTACAATTCAATGGTTGGGATGTCGCCGCCAATTCAAGATACGGAAAATTGCTGCGGAACATGCGGACTCACAGCTGGAATTGTTGATGTCTACTACTGGCCAGTGGCGAATGCGAGCACATCTTGCTTAGATATCATTGGAACAAAAGTCAATCCGCTGACCTACGGTGCCACGATTGGGCTCGCCTCGGATGGATACAACTACTGGAGTGACAAGAATGGCGTATTGACAAGCTCTATCCCAACGTACTGGGGCTGCACAACTGAAACGGGTGGTCAACTATCATTCATGTCAACTGCTTTAGTCACGCAAATAGACTCCATCACATTCAAGCAATATCTGGTCAATCCGTGGTCTGCTCCATCATGCGTTGGAAGCTCTCCGCCATCTTGGAGGTCAAGCGGAGCGCGTGCTCCGAGGGCCATCCACGCCCGTGCCCATTCTTTGACCATCCATAACACTACAAGTCAGAATGGCGACTTACCAGCGTCCACTGCTGTGGTTAGCGGTTTCACCTTGTAAGTCTTCGGCCGAAATTATTCTCTACTAGATGTTTTCTAATCGATTTTTAGTACTTCTCCATCAATCTATGCCAATTTCCAGAGCATATCAGGGAGCGATGAATGCGGAAGTCAGACAATTTCCTCAACAATGCTTAGTTTTGCTCCTGGGGAACTGTCAACTATTGAAGGGGGTCTAAGTTGCCTCACTTGTCTCAGCCAATCCACAAAACCATTCGACTTTCGAGATCTACCGTGCCCGCCCCAACGCGTAATGGTCAGTAATGCGTGACATCTGTGTGACTGGCGTCCCATGTGTCAATCCATAAAGCGTCATGAGCTGACAGGTGTTCAGGAAGCCAACTGGTACAAGCCTGAGCCCGGTCAACCATATCATCCCCTCATCGCCATGCCAGAACAGATCCAGAAAGTAAACCCCTTCTTTGGACGTTGTTCGGACGCTTTCTTCACAGGCTTTGACCCACCGAAAACTTTACTGCCAGCAACTGCGATGGTCCCGACGACTACGGCCGCCGATCCTAACGCGGCGGATTCAACAGCCCCGATGCCAAGTGCTACTCAAGATCCAGGCGCAAAGAACACCGCCAGCGACGAAGGAATGAAACCTGTGGCTGGTCCCACCCTAGCGGCGCATGTACCGAAAGAAACGGCGAATTCAGTCCCAGATCCAAAGCAAACCGCACCTGCACTCGTGTCTAAATCCGAAGACCCTAAAGCATCGGAGGGTTCGCCGGCATTGCCAGGGTCTATTCCTTATGGTGCCGCTAGTGATTCCAACAAAGCCAGCGGAGCCGTTGGGGACCCTGGGCAAGCAACGAGGCCTACCACGCCCAGCAGCAATCCTAAACAAGACAGTGGCTCCCATGGAGATCCCGGACAGGTCACAGATCCTAAAGCGACTAGCGGTACTAGTGGAGGTTCTGACCAACACGATAACCCAAAGAAACCAAGCAACGCACCGCAAATATCCGATCCCTCCAATGTGTCACCTCACCAGATGTCTCAGATCAATAATGCTCTGGCACCTAGCCCTCAAGGGTCTCAAGCTGCGCCAATCTCTGTTCAGGGACATGATCCAAGTTCAAATCAGCAAGGTTTGCCTCCTGGGACTGTACCGATATCACCAGGCAGTCCACAAGCTGGCAATACTCAGGCTTTCCCAAAGATTGAGTCACCTCAACGAAACACTGGACTGCCAAGCATCGGTGATTCGAATCCAGTCCCCAAACCGCCAGCAACAACTATGTCCGTATCTAACCATATTATCGCCGTTTATGCATCTGGAATCCATTTCGATGGCTCCGCAGTAGCATCTGATCAGGCACATGTGGTTGTCTCTAGCGTCATGGCGATGAACCCGACCGCTGGCATTGCCCTCAGCAATTACGTCGTCAACATGCCGTCTCCAACACAACCTCCGAACGTAGACATCCAACCTTTTCCAAAATATGGACCTACAGTCATAGCCGGTGAATCGGCCCAGCGAGTCTCAAATGGTATTTCTATAGCTGGAATTACAGTAACCCCTGGCGCGGCACCAATCACCATTTCAGGCACCGCAATAGCTGTTGGTTCATCTGGTATCGTCATAGGTGCTAGCACGGTCCCTATAGCTACTGTATTCCCAGAACAATTTGCCCCTGCCAATGCTGCCAAGTATCAACCCACAATTATCCTCGGGCAGATTGCCCAGCCAGTCTCCAACGGTATATTCATCGCTGGCGCCACCTTGACCCCGGGAGCCTCACCTATTACTGTTTTGGGTACAGCAATAGCTGTTGGTTTGTCTGGCCTCATCATAGGTTCTAGCACGGTTCCTCTACCTACTGTATTCCCACAGCAAGCAGCCCCTGCCAATGCTGCTACCTATGAACCTACAACTATCATTGGTCAGGTAGCCCAGTCGGTCTCGAATGGTATCTCTATCGCTGGCGCCACTTTGGTCCCTGGAGCCCCGCCCATCACCATCTCCGGCACGCCAGTATTTGTTGGCTCGTCAGACCTTGTGATTGGTAGCGATACGATACCTCTCGCAGCCGTGTTCCCACCGATAACTACTAATGCCCCACAATATCAACCCACAACCATCAATGGAGAAAAGGCCCAGCTCCTCCCCGATGGTGGCATATCTATCGCCAGCACCACTCTGACCGCAGGAGCCTCAGCTATCACTTTTTCCGGTACCCCGATATCAGTTGGCTCGTCCAATCTTATCATCGGCTTTAGTACCGTACCTCTCGTGGCCGCCTTTCAACCACAAGTCGCTCCTAATACTGCAGCCTATCAACCCACAACAATAAACGGCCAAAAAGCACAACTCCTTCCCAACGGCGTCTCTATTGCAGGCTCTACTCTGACTCCCGGAGCGCCAGCCATCACCATCTCAGGCACCCCAATATCCATCGGCTCATCCGGTCTCGTTATAGGCACCGGAACCCCAATACCCCTCACAAATGCATTCCCTTCACAGATAATCACCACCCTAGCCAACCAAGCCATGACCATCCTCCCCAACGCCGTCGAAATCGCCGGCACAACCCTGACCCCCGGAGCACCCGCCCTCACAATCTCCAACATCCCAATCTCCCTCGGCTCCTCCGCTCTCATCATAGGATCCGCTACTATCCCTCTCCCCTCCGCAGCGCCAATAACAACAATAACCGGCCAATTAATCACAACTCTAGCCAACCAAGCCCTCACAGCCGCGCCAACAGCTGTAGAAATCGCAGGCACGACATTAACGCCTGGCGCTGGAATAACACTGAATGGCACACTCATATCGCTGAACACGGCTGGAGAATTGATATTGGATTCGCAGACGATTGTGCTGGAAAGCGAGAGTGCAGGATTAGGTGGGCTGATCATGGCGCCGTTTGCTACGAGTGCGTTGTTAACGCCAACGCCAACGGGGACTGGGACTGGGAATAGCAATAATAATGGCACTGGTGGAAATCCTGTGCCCGGGGCAGCGAATCATCTACAGATGCCCTCGCTAACGGGAACAAGTGCGTTAGTAATCATAGTATTCATATTAGTACAGATATAATAATCCAAAACCAGTATATAGCAAATATCATCCATCAACAAACCTCCAATCTTCTACTCTGTAATATGAAGGTTTTACGCTACATAGCGTAGAAGAGCATGGTAGTCCTATCTAGTGCGGCGGTAGCCCGCTAATTACGATGTCGTATGAATGAAATCCCTATTAATGTCCATGATTTTAGTGAGTAGTATTCTACGACTACGGCTCGCTTTATCTATAGTAGATGGTAACGCTAGGAGTATGTGATCGGCGAGGTGTATGTAGTTGGTAGAGGGGGTGATGATAGGTACATGTGAATGGTGTAGCTACTAGGAGGAGGGGCGAGGGGTAGGGGGAAAGGTGGGTGATATAGATATTGATGTTGTTGTGGGATGGATAGATAGAAATATATAAGAGATGTGATAGATATAGATGTAATGGAGATAGATATAATAGATGGAGATGGAGATGGAGATGGAGATGGAGATGGAGATGGAGATGGAGATGGAGATGGAGATGGAGATGGAGATGGAGATGGAGGTAGAGATAGAGATAGAGATGGAGATGGAGATGGAGGTAGAGGTAGAGATAGATGGTGGAATTGTGATACTATGCACGCAAAGCAAGCAATTAAAGCAAGTAAGGAAGTGAGCAAGCTAGTGAGTATACATACACGTGCCTCAGATGAAAACACCCCCACAACCACATTCCCCTCTGCTTGGTGACTGCCATCTAAAACGAGTGCGCTAGGCCAAATCATGGTCTTCTCCTCTTCCCCACCACGGACTCTGGAGCTAGGACTAGCTATAGGCTGGCACTGGGCTGTTACTGGGCTTTCGCTTGCAAGAAGCAGAAGAAGAAGAAGAAGAAGAAGAAGAAGAGTATGTGGGTGTGGGTGTTGGGATGGGAATTGTATGGCGGTTTCTTGTTGTTGCAGGGGTTGCGTGGCGGGTTCTTTGTTGTTGGTGTGGTTCTGGGAGGGAGTCGTAGTTGGAGTGGTTGGAGGTCGAAGGAGGTCGGAGTTATTAGAGGCGTAGGGTTGAAAGAGAGTAAAGGTATAGGAGGAGGGTAGAGATTAGAGGCTGGGGGAGGGTGAAGTTGTAAGTTAGAACGGTTGGAGAGTACAGGTATTAAAAAATGAATATATAAAAGGATGACTGAGCGACTATGCCCTAGTATTATTGAAATTAGGCGATGATGGCTTGGTATTAGCGGTTATGACACGACCGTGAAGCGTGGTTGCGATAAGGGAGGCTTATGATGGGGGCGGTATATTATGAGAGGGGAGGGTAATGGGAAGGGATGCGGAAGGATGTAGGTTTTCGTATCTGTAGTCGTGGTAATTTCCCAATTGTAGTGGTGGCTTGCCTCTTCCTTTGAGCAAGGGATTTAATGGCGACTTTAGTAGTCTTTAGGCTACACGCCTGTTCAGGACGATTTCGATAGGTGACTCTTATAAAAAAGGAAGTGCATGAGGAAAGGATGTTGTGGTTCCCATGCGTAGTGGTGACCCAAATCAGCAAATTTCGTCTTTGCTTTTTTGGAATCCTTCGAGGTGTTTGTATGGCTTCTTTCAGGCTTGCACGCTGAACCTTCGCTAAAAAGTTCACGGGAGGTGTATTCTTTTGGTTTGTAGATACATTCTGGTACCCTGATTATGTTATGCGCTCCCTGTTGAGGCTTTGCTATTAGCGGCTGTTCAGGACGATTTCGAAACGAGACTCTTATAATGACGGGATTGCACGAGGAAAGGATGGGGTAGTTTCTCATGAAGTTTTGTCCTTGGGTTCTTTCATTTGAGCAAGGGATCTGATGGCGACTTTGTAGTTTTGCACGGCTGATTGTTTGCTGTTAAGTTCAGGGGAGGTGTATGCTTTTGATTTATAGACACCCTGATCATGTCGTGTGCCCCGTGGATGCGGGTAATGAACTCGTTCTCTGCATAGCCAACTGTAGCGAGCTCTCACGGTTCGTGTTGAGGGACGTGCGATGTTATTGCTTCGTTGCTTTGGAACTGGAATGGCCCATGCGAGCTTCGTGTGCGGTGCTATTTCCATGGTATATATGCACCTCCAAAGAATCCTTCCATGCTTTTATTCCAATCATTACCCAAAGCTGCTTGCGAGAAAATTTAATCCTTTAATCTTGCCGCGTGGGACGTCCAGCCGGTCAACACTTTAGTTGTATTCAATCGCCGCAATTATTCCCACAGCAGACCAAACATTTGCAAGTCCATATACAACATCCGCACATCGACGCACAACAGCCTTTCTCTTTCTTCTTTTTCTCGGGGGCGACGGTGTAGTAGTTGTTGATGACCTGGGGCTGGCTTTGTGTGTATTGCATCTATTGACGTTATCAGCGCTGAGCATGATGGAGTTTGTCATGAGGTATCTGTACTGGTGGTGGGGATGCATATGCGCTTTGCTGCGGAGACATTGGTGCGCTTTGGTAGCTATGGATATGAGTCTCAGTCAGCCCATTGTATCTCGTATGTGACAAGGCTGTTTTTGACCACCCCCAGGTAGAAGTCTATACCTTGGCTTTGGCGGCTGGACCATCTCAGGTCGAGGCGTCGGAGCCTGCTGGCCCTTCTTCACCGTGTTGGATTTCTTGTCCTTCTTTGCCATATTTGCTGCTCAAGCCGATGGAAGGGCAACTGTTGAATAGTCAGCTTTTGAACTGGGCGACATGTCTTGGGGGGCAGCGAACCTTCTCTCACAGCTTCGGCGGTATTTTGCAAGGCTGAGTGGACAAGGCTGTGACTGAAGAGAGGCAGCTGGAGTCGTGGAATAGTCCTCAAGATGGGCACGCAGAAGACCAAAGGTCGTTCAGCTCGACGCTGCTACTTTGTAAACCAAACGAACGATCCCATGGTTGAGCCGCGGCGAGGACCAAGGCGCGAGACAGGCCATCATCTCGCGGTTTTATAATGCACACTCTTCAAGCTGTGCCGTTCTGATGCCTTTCAGCTTCCCCTTAACTCCATAGTGAAAGTAGCATGTAACAGTCCAACAGATCTTCAGACGGCCCACCGTACTTGGAACCTTCGATCCCATTGGACGGGTACTGTCGCAATCGGGAGAATATGCAGGGATTCACGCAGGCTTGCGCGGCGTAGTGCGATCTTGGGAAGCAATTGCAAATAATGATGAAGAATCGCTGCAGGAGTCGAATCCTTCCAAGTCCGAACGGAGGAAGGTCATTACCATAGCAGGCAGTGTGCTGTTCTTATCGGCGAAATTCAGCTGGAGGTGAAATGCATGATATCATCATTAGCCTCTCGATTGGTGAACATGTCCATCGCGCCGTGATGTGATGAGTTGGAGGTGCGAGGCCAAGTTTCGGGAACGAGGCTGAAGCACAAAGCTGGTTCTCCGGGCCGCTTGGGGAGCGTGGCACGCGTGGGCAGCCCTACTGTTACCTCGCGTGCTCACTTAGTGTCAGGGACTGGGATGGGGTGTCGGAATGATGTCGACACATATCGCAATGTCTAAAATAAAAGCTATGGTCGAAGGAATATGCAAGTCGTCTGCAGTGCCCTGGGCAAGTTACGTGGGTGCCAAGGACGCGCTAGCCCTAAATGGGCTGACATACCAACATGCTAGATAACGTGATAACCTACTCCGTAATACTAATGATACTTAGATGATAACCAGGCCCGAACCCTATATCTATATACTTAATCATCGTCACGACTTGCTATCCTGGGAAGCTCTTTCTGTTCAGACCTCGAGGTGTCCAGTACAATAGCCCGCTGGTTCTCATGCAACGCCACCCTAACATCCCCCACAGCTCTCTCGTCATATTTGTACAACGGTTTACCGCGATCGATCCGCGCATCCTCGGCCACACGCGCAACCGCACACCCACCCATCGACGCGCCAACGATCAGACACCTGGGGTCCGTATAGTCAAAATGCAACAAGTCCCTCCACCCCCGCGTCCTCAGCGCCTCCTCAACGAGCAGTAAGATAATCGCCGTATTGATGGCGAAGGTCAGATAGATGTACAACGTCGAACCGTATCTGAAGGCGTTGATCTCGACTGCCGCATACACAAGGCTGGAGTCGTTCATGATCATTAGTTGAGCGCTGGCGTAGGCTACGAGGAGGTCGTCGACCATTGCGGTGACGGAATTCGTTAGGCCGGCGAGGGTGGCTTCGGCCTGGGAGGGAGGGGTGGCGACGGAGCTATTGTAGCTGGCGATGCTGGAATTGAAGGAGTCGCCTAGGACGGCGACGTAGAGACTGGTTTGGTCATTGGTGATGAACTCGAATTGGCGGATGAGCGTGCGCGTGAGGTTCTGACTGGCAGGGAAATCCATCCCGTCGGATACTTCGGTGACGTTAATGGAGTGGTCCGTGAGACTGACTGATACTTTGAAGATTTTTGGTGAGAAATTGATGGTGCATTGGGTTGCGTTCAGTGTGGCATAGCTTTCGCCGGCGGCGATCCCGAGGATTCGCTCCGTGGAGGCGTTGTTGGCTGCAACGCCGATGGAGACGATAGCGTCGGTGTTGTGGCCAAAGAAGTCGGAGTACTCCTCCGCCCCGTCGCGGCTGTTCGGGAGCTTGCCGTGGATGGGATAGATTTCCGTGTCATACTCTGCTCCGGCAACATACTCGGTGCTTAAGTTATAGATACACTTCACGTCTGCACGAAGGCCGTTTTCCTGGTATACATAGCTTAAAGCAAGCGGATTGCTAGCGATAACATCGTCTACAAGCCCGACAGAGGACCCCACGCCGTGGGATCGGCCATTGTATGTATATCGAGAATTGTCAGATTTCGGATGCTGTCGAATCCGACCGTCTACCGTTGTTGCAGATGCAGCCGACGATACCAAAGATCCTAGCATTCTGAGCCCTGGAGAAAAGCTGAAGAGACCTTTCGGAGTCCGAAGAAGCGGCCCACTTTTGCCGATCTCGCAAGGCCACTCTCTGATGTTGGATGAGTTCTGGAACTGTGGGATTGCGAGAGGGCTCAATGATGATGACTGTGTAGCAATGATTGTTGGTGTGATTGCGCCAGCCCAAAGAGCAGAGGGTATGAGCATGCTAAGGGCGAATATAAGCGTAGGTAAGAGGAATGTGGTACGAAGACCCCAGGCCGCACGGGCTGCGGAGATGCTATTCCACGCGTAGATAGCATCCAGTGTTGGCGGTTTTCGTCTGAACCGTAGCCTGGTGGCGTAATTGAAGAGCTGACAGGTGACGCTCTGTTGGAGAAAACCGAAGGAAGCTGAGATAATTTGAACAACGATTTGCACAGATGTTCGATGTTTAGTTAATGTGACGTAGTAAGAACCAGAAACAGAGAACTGCTTCTTGTCGCTTATGACGAGCAACACAGTGACGATAGTGATAAATAGCAGACTCAGAAAATTGCAATATATGTATAGGAGCTCCTTCGGCCCACTCAGTGCCGAGTACGTTGCTGTGAGGTCCTTCATATCAGCAATCTTAAAGGAGACGCTGTAGAGATCACTAAAATATCATTGAACAAAGGGGGAGAGTTAAATTCGCTCATGAATTTGTATATCAGTGAGGAAGGATGAGGCAGCAGCCGCAATTGGGGATTGCGGGATGCGATACCCTCCGCACAGCCCAGAGCAACAGCAAGTAAGAAAGCATGTGCCGTCCTCAAGATGCAGATCAATCGGACCAATACGAAGCACACGTATGCTTGAATCGCGTGCATCTCGAGACCGGTCAGCCATGCATGTAGAAGATATCCCCTGCGTCGGTGATAAGTAACACCCTCACTAAAACTCGGGAGCTAACTTTTTCACCTAAGTCTGTGAAGGCTAGTATGCTCAGCCGTTAAGCCTCAAAAGGTTAACTTCCGAAACCTCAATGATGGTGTGACTTATCACCAGAGCATATGGGATACTATAAAGAGGAGGATGCATCCATCCAGCCTCGCCAATCTCAGCTGTATAGAGCTAGCCAGATTGAGACCAGAGGTTGGCATTGTATCGAAAGCTGGCTGTTTCACATCTGCAGCAGCTACAGATGCTCGAATCATTCATGGACTGTAGCCGCTAGGATTTGTGCTAGCATTCGATGAGTGATAAGCCTCCCGAGGCTAAGCATTTAGAGCAAGCGTTTCCGCATCGGCAGGCCAGATCCCTTCTCCCGCCGCTACCCAACATTAGAGTCAAACAGAGGGGCGTAGCACAAGGGGCGTTTCACAGGGGAGCCTTCTTTGAATTGGCTGCCTGGCATCTAGTGATAGCTGCTCACGTTATGTTAAGGCTACTTTGAAGAGTACACCCTGAGGGTCGGTGTCAAAAGTCGTGGCCGACTTTATATACTCCATTAGGCTTAGAACTAGCGGCCTGCTGGCGGGGCTCATACCGACGTTATATTTTTCGCGTATAGACGGATTTCAGAGGGTCTTCATACTACAGTGCTTTGCAAAGGCGTTATCCTAGACGCTAGTAGGCTATACGTCGCAGAACCTCCCCTACTAAAAATAGGTAGTAAGGCCTTAATAATATATAATTATATTTATAATTTATAAACCTCTTAATAGATCTTATAAATTATTTTATATATCTTATTTTTAATATTTTAGACCTTTAGGCCTAGTCTACTATCTTATTATTATTATAATACTATTATATCCTTATTATTATTATTCCTACTTAGTAGTAAAACCTTTATAATATACCTTTATATATAATCTTCTATTATCCCTTATTTTATAAGTATAAAGCTCCCCTTGTTATTATCCTTATTACCCTTATAATAGCTAGTAAATATAATAATAAATAGCTATTAAAGTTTATATAAATACCTTATTTTAAGCTTAATTTATAATTTATAAGAGCGCTTTAAGCTTTAATTTTAAAGAGAGGTACTTATAAATATACCTTTAATAATTGTCACGGAACGACTCGGTCACGTGACTGAGTCTTGGCATAGATTACTTGGCACGTATATATATTACCCGTAATCACGTAGATAGATATATTATTATCAATATTATTTATCTATATAATATATCCACGTCCTTGTCTTTAATAAATAGTAATAATATCTAAAGATTAGGTTTAATATTATTATTTAACTTACTCCTTATTAGTACTCCTACTCCTAGAGCTTCTACCTATCTTAATATCAAGTTACTCCTCTATTAACTACCTACTCCTCTCCTAAGTATACTACCTAACAGCTAATTAAGATAATCCTTTCACTAGGCTAGTTATTATACCTAAGAAAGCCAAAGAATAATAAGCTATAATAGAAGAAGAAAGCCCGCCGGCGTTAACATCAGGGTAAGTAGAAGTAAGCGGAGAAAATAGTAAAGAAGTAAGCGGAGAAATAGGTAGAGAAATAGGCGGAGAAGTTATTACTATTAGTAGGCCTAATAAGTAATATACTAGCCAGGGTATCTCCTATATTCCTAGCTTCTCTAGTAAATAAGTTAGTAGTCTTATAGCCCTATTTTTAGGCTTACTAGATACTAAGCTAGAATAACATTTTAGTTATTTTAATTAATATTACTAACAGTCTAATCTAATTCTAAGTATTAAGTATCCTAATTAGTTATCCTTAATCCCTCTACTAAAATTAGGTATAAAGGAAGAAGGATAGCTATAGTAGGTTTAATAGTAGGAATAACAGTAAGAGTAATATAATAATATCATGCCTATTAAGAAACTTAGAGTAGAAGATATTAATTTTTTTAATCCTAAGTATATTAATAAGAAAACGTCTAATAACACTTAGACTATTTAAACTAAAAAGCATATTATTTACTAGGACGTCTATATATTTATTAATAGGCTTAAGTATCTAGCCTACTCTTATAAAAGTACTAATATTATTACTATTATTTCTAAATACCTTTATAGCGGAGTATTATTATAGTATACTAATAAACTTATAGACCTTAAAAAATCAGGTCTATAAATATATAATTTATAACTCTAGTATACTATACTTATTAATTATTTTAAGATATATACTATAGTAGTAATTAGATACCTTAACTTATTATCCTACGGCCTTTATAATATCAAAAATCAGACGCTAAGAGTATAGATATAACAGATACTATATTATATTAAAGTAGTATAAATAATATCTATTTACAATCAGCTATATATTATTTAGAATTAATTAGATATTAACCTCTAAGTCTATATATCTAAGCTAAAAGATACTACTATACTTAGTTAATTCTTTAGATAAATTAATAAAAAGATATCTATTTAATAATAAATAGCTAATAGATAATAATCTTTTTAGTAATATTAATACTAATTATCCTAGTAATAATAGCGTTATCCTTCTTATAATTATCCTTTATAACAGTAATAGATAAGGGGTAGAGATACCAAGGCAATTCAGGGTAAATTTCTACCAAAAATCTCTATAAGTAACAGCAAGTAATATGCGTTCCTAGCGGAGGTAATACCTAATAGTAATAATATTTATAAGGATAATAGTAGCTATAACTACTTTATTAGTCTTAAAGAGGCTAAGGAATAGGTATAAGTAAAGGCCTAATATTATTAGTCCGTTTATATATATATATATTAGATTTCTTTTAATTCTTTAGATAGACGCTAAACTATATTTAATATAATACTATAAATTTATATATTTCTAAAGTTATTAGTAACTAACTAGAAATCGCCTATCTAATATATAGTTATAATTATTCTAGATCCGCTAAGACCGCCTTATAAAACAGTTCAAATTTTATTATAAACTATATAATAGTATACTAAGAAGGACTATAAGTATATAGGTAATAACTATAATTAGTTAAGATAGGTATACTATTACTACGACGTCGCTATTATAAATAGATAGTGAGGACGCTATTATTTTTTAATTTTAGTAGGTATATTATCACGGAACGACTTAGTTACGTAACTAAGTCT
>JAABUL010006877.1_pt1 | contig 12747 bp, 2 predicted proteins | sample 5559151 | NCBI WGS metagenome assembly JAABUL01 (sample SAMN10711876, study PRJNA513368) | rock metagenome | isolation source: Antarctica rocks | place: Antarctica: Victoria Land, Pudding Butte sud | reverse complement strand
TAAAATAAAATTACAATAGATTTTATTATTAAGTTGTTAAAATCGACAAATCTAGCAATTGAAGACAAATATAATTCGATACTAATAATAATTAATAAATTTATCAAGTACTTATATATTATCGCATACAAAGAGAAGTTTATTGCAAAACAACTAAAATATATTATATTAAATCAACTTATACAATATTATAGTATATTCAAGAGATTAATTAATAATAGAGACAAGCTCTTTATGTCTAACTATTAAAAGACGTTTCTCTCAATATTAGATACAAGACTTCGAATATCTACTATCTATTATTTGATTACAAATAGCTAAATAGAAAAAACAAATTAGAGTCTTAAGTAGTATCTAAGATACTATATTAACAATATTTACAACAATTAGATATTACTTCTATCTATAGTACAACTAGTATTTAATACAAAAATTTCGAATATTACTAAAATAACTTTATTCTTCGTCAACTATAGCAAGAAATCAAATCTTTTCGAAAAAGAGCGTACGCATCTATTTGTACAATCAACTATTGAAAAAGTAGCAATATTAAAGAAGATACACAACAATATCTCAAAGATACAAGAAAGATCGATCAAATATTAAAATAAAAAACAAAAAACGATATTTTAGCTAAAGAAAAGAGATAAAGTATATCTTTTTACAAAAAATCTCAAAACAAGAAAATTAAGCAAGAAATTGAATTATATTAAAGTCGATTCGTTTTTTGTTAAAAAGACTAAGAAATTAATCAACTACAAACTCGATTTATTCAAGAACGTCAAAATATTTTTAATATTTTATATATTATTGTTAAAATCAATCGATTTAAGCACATCTATATAGAAAATATTTTATTATAAGTTGCAAAAAAAAAATCAATTTAAGATTGAGAAAATTTTAGAATAGCAAGATCAACAATATTTTGTAAAATAGAAAAAATATTCTACAACAAAAAACACGTAAAAATCAACTAGCAATCTCGACAATTGCAATATTTTTATTCGAAAATTTTATTAACGTTCGAGAAATTGTTTAGTATAGCAAAAAAAAATTAAATAACAAAAGATATTTTAATCAAAATATTTGCAACAAAACAATTCGACAACTTTGTAGTATTTAATTTCTTTATATCGAACAATAGATATTGTGTTTTTTGTTTTGTTTTTGTATCGATTTCTTTTAATATTTTTTTATTACAAAACAATTGCATAATTACGATTGTTAATACAATTTTGTTTTTTGCCATTTTAGAGAATAGATTTTCTTTGATATAATTCAAGAAAATCTACAATATATTTATATATAATTTGTTTGCACAAATACATTTCGAACACTTTAGACAAAATAACAAATTCTCTATAGCAATACAAGATTTGTTAGTATAGCAACAATGTTTACAAACAAAATTAACAAGTATTTTGTAACAATTTATTTTGAAGACAAGACAAATACGATTTTGATAAAAAAATATAGTATATAAATATTTGCTTTTTGAAACAAAAAGATTTAGAAAAAAAATAGTATTACAACTCTAGCTTGTTACAATCGATATATATTTTACAAAGTAATCTATAGTATATAGTACAATTACTTGCATATTTAACAACTTAGTAGACAAGTATTGCTCGACACACTAGTAAACAAATATTGCTCGATACACTAGTAAGCGAGTTTAATATGCTCGACAACAAACAAAGCAAGCAAAACTCGATATATTCGATAGCAAATATAACAAATAAGAAGAATCTCTTTAGTATATATAGATTTCTTAGACACAACTTTCTTATAAATTGTGTTCAACTTATTTATCAAATTACTCTCTATTATAGATACAAGCTGCAAACTCTTGTTATCAAGTAATTGCTTGCATTGCCTAAAGATATCTACAAATCTCTCCAACAGTATCAATCTATCCTAATACTCTAGTCGCCTAGATAGCAGCGTAACACTTGTATCGAAATACAACAATAACTAAAAATATATCTATAATTTTTTCTTTTCTAAAAATATTTCTATTAATAATAGTATATTTTGTAATCGAGAAGCTCTTAAATATATTGCAATCGATAATATTATTGCAACTCTTATTATACAAGAACAAGAAATAGTATTTTTTAAAAAAAATCTTACTAATATTTTTAAATATATAACAATAGCAATATCTAATCAATAACTATTAGATTTTCAGTAAAACTTTGTTTTTTATATAGAAATTTTTTTGTTTTTTAAATTATAAATTGTTTTTTTTTCTTTTTAATTTATTTGCAAAGATCTTATATTAAATATTAATATATTTTTTTAAATAATATATTTTTCTATACTATCTGAACAACTTTTTTGTTGTTCTACTATTATTTACTAATATCTTTCTTTATTAAAAAAAGTAGAATATGCTCTGCAATTTTCTAAGACTTTAAAATAATAAAAAGAAAAAATAATTAAATTATTAGATAGAATTTCTAAGTATTAAAATAAATAGTAAAACAATAAAAATATAATTGTTTTTTTGTTAAATTGCAATAAGTTTATAATCTTATTGTTATAATAATAAAAATATTTTTGTATTAAAGTCTAAAAATTCTAGTCGACTTTCTATTTTTTTTTATTAAAATAATAGTATTAGAATATATTTTTCTAAGTATCTTATATATCTTTTTAACAAGAAATATACAATATTACAGTATTTTTATTTTTATAGCAAAAAATATAGTCTAATAATATTATTTTCTATTATACTAAAATAATATTAAGATTTTATAGTTTGTTATTTTTCGATTAATCTCTTATATATAAACAAATATATTTAGTTTTTAAAATATAAATATTTATTAAATATTGTATAAAAACAATATATCTATTAATATCTTTTCTAAATACTATTCTACTTATATTAAAAACAAGACTCTTTATATTAATATTTATAAAATAAAAACAATTCTTTATATTTATTATTATTAATTGTTTTGTCTTTGTAATAACAAGATTATTATTTATAGTAATAATATTGTTGTTGTTGTCAATTTTAATAAAGAATCTATTTGCAATAACTCTATAGATTTGTTGCAAAATATTACTATAATTCTTATTTTTAATAATATATTAATAGAGTCGATTTAAATTAATTCTAAATTAAATAAATTTGCAAATCTATTGTTACAAAATAAATACAAAACTATTGCTAACAAATATCTATAGCTAATATATTTTATTATTTAGATTTTTACAATTTTTCTAACTTCTAATACGCAGAGATATTTTTAAATCGAAATATAGTTTTTTTTTATAATAGAGATTTGCTATTATCTCGATATTACAAATGTGGTTCCCCCCAAGCAACTTTTGAAAATCAATTTTTTTTTTCGACGTCGGATTGCAAATATAATTAATTCCTCAACATTAACGCTATTTTTTGATTAAAAGTTGCTCTTATATAAAATTCTTGTATTTATTAATATTGCTGTAGATTTTCAAGATCTTAAATCAACTTGCAATCAAAATTATATGCATAATTGTAATTTTAAACACTTCGTCTCGATACATTTTGAGCACTTCTATTAAGCTCTATTAGATCTCTATCAAGTCTTTATCAAGCTTTATCAAAAAGTTTTCGCACAACAATAGCTAAACAACATTGTATCTATAGTGCTTAAAATCGAAGACGTTCGACAAACACAATATTAGCAATAGTTAAACCAGCTTTTTAGTAATTTAGATACGTTGGTGTTGAGAGATTAGTAATATTTGCAATTTCGAATCGAAAAAAAAAATTGGTTTTCAAAAGTTGCGAGAGAGAAACCACATTCTGAATATCGAGATACTACAAGAAATCTCTATTCAACAATTTTTAAAAACTATATATAATACTGTTGTTTTTATTTTAATTGCAGTATTTTGTCTATTACTATTTAAAATTCTGTTAATTAAATTGTTTGTCTAAATTTCGATTGTATTAAAACAAAAACTATTAAAAACTATATTTACAATCTTTGTTCTATCTTAGACTAACCGTTTTTCGGTTTTCGGTTCCAACTTTTGGAACCGACCCGAAACGCCAAGGAACCGACCCGACTCTTGGCGCCAAGAATTCGGGTTTCGGTTCCAAAAACAGTCAGTCTATTCTATCTATATCGATAGAAACTATTTCGATTATACAATTTTTAGTAATTTGCTTTTTCTTTGCGTTATATACAATATTAAATATTGTTAGAACAACAATATTCTTTGTAAACGCAAAACTATTATACAAAATACTTTATTAAATATTCTATCTATCTTTAATTTTATTATACTATAATACAATTAGATACTACTCTTTATACTATTATCTATCTTATTTTTGCATATTTTCTGCAAATAGACGAATTTATATAAGATATATACAATTTAAACAATACAAATTTTGTTAATTAATTTATAATTAGATTATCTACTAGAGCAATTTTTTCTAAGACTCTAAGCTGCTCTAAGCAGACTAGCAAGACTAAGCACTTAAGAGTTATTGTATTCTAAATTTGATATTTACAATTATTTAAGTACTTAGAATTTCTAGACAATATTCTCTAAGTACTTTAAGAAAGATTTTATTTAATTAACAAATTTGTGTTTTTGTACAAAGACTTAATTTTGTATCTCTTGTATATTAAAAAGTATTGTTAACTCTATAAGTTTGTTGTATATAAAAAAAAATTGTATCGAGTTTTATAATTAATTTGTTGTTTCTACCAATATTAATTGCAATTGCAATACTTGTTTATTAAAATAAATTTCTTATTTATATTAATTTTATAATTTATATAAATATTGTTTATTTGTTTGTTATTCTACAACTTTAAGTATTAGAAATACGCTATATACTAAAAAAGTTCTAAAATATTATAAATTATATAATATTACTAAAACAAGTTCGAGATATAAATATTAAAAAAATATTTGTAATTTAATATTATTAACTCTACTAATATTGTAAATATATTAATAGTTTATAATATAATAGAAAATTACAATTACAATTTAATTAATTAATTAATTAAATTCTATTATTTTTTTGCAATTATTTTTGTATACTGTTATAATAGTAATAACTTAATTGTTAATTTTAATTTTTGTTTGTAAAATATAGCAATTTAATTGTTATATTAATAGATAGCAATACTAGTAAAATACAATTTGCTTATTTTAGTTTGCAATCTTTGTTACGCAATTAGTTTTCTATATTTTATTAATTTTGATTTTTTGAGTTACAATTTTAGTTATTTTATTAAAATCGTACTTATTAAGTATTATAATATCTTTAGCAAAGACAACTATTACAACAAACTAGTAATTATCAAAGCAAATTTTAAGATTAGACTTAAATTATCTCGACTAGACAAGATTAGCTATTTGGAAATATCGATTAATCTATATTATTAAATTTCGCAAACGCGTTCGCTTTATAGCAATCTCTTTTTTGTTCTTTTTAGAATTAGAATAATTAGATTTAGTTTTGACGTTCTTAGTATTCGCAACAATAGCAACAACAAGCTTGCGCATATTATAATAAAATCGACGAGAACAAAAATCTTAATCAAGAGAATAATTCTAACTATAAGAAATATAATTATCAAAAAGATAAAAAATACTATATTAAGAATAATATTGCGAAGAAGCAAAACTATAATATCGAAATCTTCTTTCTTTAAATTTCGAAATCTTGATTAAAAAACACAAAATACAAACAATGCAATATAAAATTCTTTTTCTAGAATAAACTTTATTAGTATCTTTGCAATTGCAATATTAGATTAACAAAGAAATTAACTCTTATTATTACAAAAGCTAATTATAATAAAATTATTCTCTCGATAGCTTATTATAACGTTTTGAAAATTATCTACTTAGAAGTCTTTTCTAACAAAGTACAAGATCTAGAATTTCGATTGTAATATTATACTATTATTAAGATCTCTATTGTTGTTGTTTAAAACAACAATATTGTTTTAAATAAGAAAAATAACAATAGTAATAATATTATTCTAGATTTCGAATACATTATGTTTGTAATTAATCGCAAATTTTTGCTTGCGCAATTTTTTAACACAATAATAAAATATACTTCTTAGTTTGTTAGAATTCGAGATATCGAAAATATCTATTTCTTGTTATTAAAATATACTATCTTAGAATTGTTAATAAACGATATTTTTGATAGCAATTTAATTTGCGAAAAGCTTCAAAGATAGATATATATAATAAACAATTTAAAGATAAATTTATTACTTAATTTAGATATTTTAGATTCTTAGAAGATGCATCTAGATTACAAGTACAAAAGACTTATTATAGATAGTTGCAAAGAAATATTAATATTAATAACAATAATTTCTGTCAAAAATAAAATAAACAAAATAATTAAAGCTTTTATAACAATTACAATATCTTTTTATAATAGTACTATGCTTTCGATGCGTTTGCGCAATAATACGCAACTACTATTAGATTGCAATTTTATGTTTGTATCTTACTAGCAAATATCTAATTGTTTCGATTTTAAAAACAAAATTCTTTTCTATATTATTAATGTTAATTTATTTATAATACAAGTAAACAATACTCTTAATTAGTTTATTAATATAGACAAGAACTCTTGTCTAGATACTTTACAAAAATACAAAAAAAAATTGTTATATAGCGATCTTAAAATACTTTTATCTTGTTGTTAATTTTAATATATTTATAGAGTTATAAGCGAAGAAAGCTCTCAAGCTAGATATAATTGCTTTAATTGCTTTTGTTGTTGCATTATCTAGTTTTACTATCGAAATAACTATATTGCTTATAGCAACATTCTTTATTGCTATAAAAGTAAAATCTATTGTATTTTAAGTATCTATAGAGTATATCAATTACAATAGCGTTATTTTCTATAATAATAAAGTTATTCGAAAACAACTTATTGCAATAGCAGAAATCTTTCTATTGCTATAGCAAGACACTAAGCAAACAATCGATCTTCTAGAATTAAAATAGATGTCAATTATTTTAAAATTAAATGTCAAAATCGATTTTGCAAAGATTTATTTGCTAGATTTTGCAAACAAAGAATTTCTATATCAAAAATTTAACAAATTGTATAATTAAGATTGTATACAATTTATTACTCAATCTATTAAGTTCGATTAATTTGTATTTGTAATATAGAGAATTATAGAATAGATTAAGAAATAACAACAAAAAGATAAAGTAATAATAGATATTTGTAATCTTAACAAGATTACTATTATTAATAGCTATTCGCTATTACTATAATCGAATATTATTTTATAAATAACTAGATATAAATTTATAACAATAGTAGATATTGCAAAATTCTTTTATCAATAACTTGTTTATCTAAAGAACAAGAATAAGTTAACAATAGTTTTTTATTGCAATTAAGAGCAATTTAACGTCGCAACAATAGAATTCAAGAACTTACTTTCTTACGTGCAACGTTAAATTAATAATCTACTTCGATCTTATTGTTAGTACGCCAGAATATATATAAACAATATAGTAATATTCTTCAAGATTCTAAAGAAGCATCTTTATTATTTTTATACAATTTTTTATTTATTAAATTTCAAGAAGATAATATTGTCTTTTAAAAAATTCTTTCTTAACTACTTCTCGATTATTCTATTAAAACAAAAGATAAATATCTTTGATTTTATTGTCTTTGCGAATAAAATTGCAACAATTAGACTAATTGTTCGGGTCGATTTTTCCCCAAAATCTATAACCCGACCCGAAAGTTATATCTAATTAGGTCAAGTTTTAACCTAATATAGTTAGTATTTTCATAATTTATGCAATTCGGTTCCAACTGTTGGAACCGAACGGTCAGTCTAGCAACAATCAAAAATCTAAATTTTTTCTATAAACTATTTGATTTAAAACTTTATCTAGATCTAACAAAATAATTTCAAGAATATATCGCGCATTATATATAGAAAACAAAAGCTCTTCAACATTGCAAAATAATACTATTAAGATTCTCTTTATTAAATAAGAATTATATAAAAAAAATCTATAGTTAGAAAACAATAGTAGAATTATTTATTGCAAAAGAACTAAATTTCTACAAATAACTTTAGGAATTCTTTAAGTGTAAAAGATTTCTTGTTTATTTTAATTGTAATCGAATTCTCTATATTAATATAAACGTCTTCAAGAAACGCAACTTTAATATTATAATTTATTATTTTAAAAAAAATATCAATTCGAACAAATTACGAAAAACTAACGTAAAATCTATACTTTTTTTTAGTTAATTACTCAATTTCGCGAAGACGCGTTATTAATCTACTAAGTTAGAAATAGCAAATTTAATCTAGATAGTTAAGCGCGTTCGACATATAATTAAGACAACTTCGAATACTATTGTTGTCTTTACTAATTATTTCGTCAATTCTTCTATAGTAAGACAAACTATTCTTAGCTTAAACAATATTAATAAATTGAACTTGCGTTTAATATGCGTCTTTATTTATCTAAATTAATTTCAACTAAAAGTTAAATATTGTTTCGAGAAACAATAGACTAACCGTCGGGTCAGATTTCGGTTCCAACTTTTGGAACCGACCCGATCCGACAATTCCAACTCTAGGAATCGACCCGAAACTTGAGTCGATTCCTAATATTTTGGATACAAATCGATACAACCCAAGTCGATTTTCGATTCCAATAGTAGAAATCGAATCGAATTGTTAAGAAATCGAAAAATTGCGTTATTATGCCAAGAATTACTATTTTTAGAAACAAACTTTAATTTTTAGTTTTTTAGACAAATTCTATAAATTTAAAATAATTATTAATTAATTGTAGAAAATAATAATACATTACTATAATATATTATCTATATCTATAAGTATTATAAATGCTATTTAAATTTTTAAATATTAAAAATCAATATTAATGCATAATTTGCATCTATAGGTCTATAGATGCTATTTAAATTTTTAAATATTAAAAAAATAATATTAATGTATAATTTGCATCTATAGATGTTATAGATACTATTTATTAATTATTTAATTAAAAGTCTTAACAATTCGGATCGGTTTTTCGGGTCGGGTTTCGGTTCCAACCCTAGGAATCGAATCGAATGGTCGGTTTCGACCCTAGGAACCGAACCGACTTTTCGGTTCCAACTTTTGGAACCGACCCGAACTCGATAACCCGACCCGACGCGATCAGTCTAAGAAACAATATATTATTTCGAACACACTATCTAGATTGTTCGCAACTTCTATTATTGAAATAGATGTTATCGCTTTAGAAGTATTCGATATAAATATCTACTATAATAAAATTAAGAATCTCGAAGTGTCTAATTAGATTTATGCTTATTAAGATATATTAATTGCTATATTAGCAAACTTCAAACAACGTTTGCTTAACAAATACTTTAAGAAAAAAATCTAACATAGTCTTATAAATATATTAACAAGCTTAAATAATTAAATCTCTTAGAAACAAGTATCTTCGAAGCAAGTATCTTATAAGAGTAACTAGATTCTCAATAATTATAGTAATATTAATAAGAAATTTGTTCTTAAGAAATTTCGTATCGAAATTAATTTCGAGCTTCGCGACAATTTAATATATTACTTTGACAAAAACAATATTTGTCTACAACTATATATATTTAAATTAACAAAAAAAGATATCTTTAAGACAATTTATAACAATAACTATTATTCTAGTTATTATTGTTGCTTTGCAAGAATTTGCAAAACGCTCTTTATTTTTTAAACACTTAGCAAGATTTGTATTTATATCGAGTATTGCTTTGTCTACTAGATTAACTAAATTAAACAATATTGTTTCTATAGTAAACTAATATTAATATTTATTAAATCTTATTCTTTTTACATTATAGCTATAAACTATATAATTAAATTATTTGATAAATACAATTGTCTACTTATTATTATTGACAAGTTTAGTTGTTGTTTGCAATTAATTATCGATTATATTATAAATTTTGCAATTGTTTAAATATAATGCGTTCTAAATTGTTTGTAAACAATAAATTAAAATATATTTTAAACTATTATTTTCGATTGCAATTCGAAATTTATTTTTAAGTTCTAATAGAAAATCTTTCTTTAACTAAATATATTACTTCTAATTAGTACAATTTATTATTTATAGACAAAAAATTAGTTAGAGCGATTTAATTAAATTGTAAAAATTGCTATTTGTTATTTTATTATTATCTATTTTAATATTAAGTAATAGCAAGCTTTATCTATTTTACAATTATAATTAAACAACAATTTAAATATTGTTATTAATCTTGCTTCTAATAAGATAGTATATAAGTTTAAGATTAAGAAAGCACTTTTTTTACTTTATAACAATTATTTAATTACAAACGTATCTAAAAAATGTTTAAAATTTTGCGTCAAAATTGTTAACACAATTGTATTTGCTAATATTAAAGCAAAGATTTATTATAATATTAAATATTAATCTATATTATTTAATTTAAATAACAAGATCTATTTGTATCTTAATTATAGCTATTATCTATCAAAAAAGTTAAGCAAAAAGATTTTATCTTAATATTGCAATTCTTTTCTTATAAAGAAAAAAATTAATTGTTTTGTCTATCTACTAAAACTACTATCTATATAAAGAATTTACTTAATAGTATTTGTAACTTAATTGAAACAATATTCTTTTAATACAAATCTCTATAAATATTTTAAATCGAATTATTTAAATTTAATCGAGATTAAAAACAATATATTGCAATAAAAGTCTTACAAAATAGAATATATTATCGACAAACAAATACGTACTTACAACAACAAATAGATAGCACAATATCTACTACAATAAAAAGAGTATAGTTCTAAATACAACAAATAGCAAAATATTATTAAGCTAGATAATTGTATAGATTTAATAGAGAACTACAAGATAAAGATTACAAAATTATTTAATTGTTGTTAATTAAAATTGCAAAAAGAATTTCGATTACAAAAATTTGCTATTGCAACGCAAATTTCAATATTAGAACAAATATTATTGTCTTGTCTATTTAGATTATCTTATTAAGAGTCTATTTCTATTACAAGAATCTTACGCAATTCTATAGTAATTATATTATTATTGCGCAATCAAGAATCTTCTTCAACTATTCTACGTCGATCTATAATACTTATATCTTGTCGATTCTAATAAAATAACTATAGAAGCAAGAATTGCTTGTGCTAGAAATACTAGCGAGACTACTAATCTTTTTTTTGTTTTAATAGTATGTTATTACAATCTTAGCAAACAATTGCTTATTAGAATAGAATTGCTAGTTTATCTAGATAGAAGATACAATTTATCGCTATATATTTAGACAAGCTTCTCTTTATAGAATTTAACTATCTTTTATCTATCTTATTATATAGTGTAGAATATAGTTTTAAGAAGTATTTCGCATATATGCAATTAAGATTTTGCAATTAAATATTTATATAAGATTGTTAACGTTATTAGATTAAATTAGATTAGATTAGATTAAATGTCTATATAGACGCAATTAGCTTAATAGATATATATAGCAACAATATTTTAATTTAACAATTAAGTCTAGAGAGTTGTTTACGTTAATTTTATTTAAGCAAAACTTAAATTAAATCTAGATTAAGTCTATATTAGATCTTTGCACAAAACAATATGCGCAATAAAATTATAGTAGAAATATATTATATAATAAGAGTTTTGCAAAAGCATTTTACATATTTGCAAACAAAAATATAATATAAAAAATATAGTTTCGAAGAAGCATTTTGCATATATATAGAATAGCAAAAGAGCATTACTTGCGCGCAAAAAAATATTATATAAAATATAGTTCTAGAGAAACATTATATATAGATGCAACAAAAAGTATTATATAGAATATAGTTTTAAGAAAGCATTCTATATATATGTAAGCAAGCAATTAACAATACAACAATACAATTAAAACAACAATATTAATATTAATTACAATAGTAATATTATTAACAATAAAAACAATATTAAGTTAAACAATATATACTTGTATTTGTTGTGCTACAAGAGCTAGTAAGTATAGTAAATATATAATTGCAAATCTCTAATTAGCTAGTTTAATTACAATAGATTTAATTAAATTAATTTCGACAAATTCTTACTAAGATCTATATTAAATTATTATTGTTTATTATCTTTGCAACTTATTTGTTTTAATTGTTTTTACTATCTATTTTAAACAATACTTTGTCTATTGTTTTGTTTGTTTTATTGTATATTTTGCGAATTTGTTTTATCTATTCTATTATATATTTTTTAGATTTGTTTTGTCTATTTTATTGTATACTTTGTCGCAATTGTTTTGCTTTTGTTTCTTGTTAATAGATTTTATAATTTAGAAATCTTATTTTAATATTCTTTAGCATAGTTGTTATAATTAACTCTTTTCTACTTTATATATAGATTTGTACTATAGAAAGTATTCGATTAAAGAAGCAAAAGATCTAATCTAATCAATCTTATAAATATATTAATTTAACAATATCAATATTTAAATATTAAAGATATAAGATATAAGAGAGATTTGATATATTTGTTGCTTAAATATATTGCACGCAATACTTGTCTACAAGATCTTAAAAGAAATATATATATTTTGTATTAAAGCGTATTAACTTTGTGTCGAAAGTTTGCGTTATTTCGATGTTCTAAGATTCTATTTTG
>JAABUL010006875.1_pt1 | contig 12748 bp, 16 predicted proteins | sample 5559151 | NCBI WGS metagenome assembly JAABUL01 (sample SAMN10711876, study PRJNA513368) | rock metagenome | isolation source: Antarctica rocks | place: Antarctica: Victoria Land, Pudding Butte sud | reverse complement strand
ACGGGCCCGAGCAAGGAAGAACCGCGAAACGCGGCGCTTAAAAGACACGGCATACGTGTGCCGTAGTCAGAATTATAGTAGCACCTGCGGCGACACGGCGCAACGCCGTACAGAGATCGGGGTGCGCCCCGCGATTGGTGAGAGGACGTGATACCCTTATCAAGTGATTCTGTGCAGGACTACATTTTAGTCGGCGACTTTATGCGAGCCCTTGCCAGATAGGTATCGCGCAATGCTCAAGAGGAGCTAAATGGCGGCAGATAACGAGGGGGAGCAGGCGCTCCAACTGAGAGACCGTGCTCGGGTACGCCCCTTGAGCAACGCGAGTTATCTGACTGCGGCCAATATCGGCGTCAAGGCGTTTGCGCTCGTCTTCGTGGTGTATGCATACCATGTGCTTGGCAGCGGCTTGATGGGCAACTATTACGGTGTTCTTGGGATCGTGGGGCTATATGGTATCGCCACCGATCTCGGCCTGGGCGGTATGGCCGTGCGCGATGTCGCACAGAACAAAACGTTGGCTAACCGCTACGTTAGCAACCTGCTCGCGTTGCGCCTAACAGTTTCGGCCGTGGCCATACTCCTTGTGGTGCTTCAAGCTCGTGCACAGCTTGATCCTTCACTGTATAGTGCGGCGTATATTTATGCCTTCACCTTGCTCCCTTTAAGTGTAGCGAACACAGCGCAACTCGTCTTTCAGTTTTCTGAGCAACTTTCCTATAGTGCCATTATCAACGTGGCTACATCGTTTGTGACAGCGTCTTTGGGCATCTTGCTAGTGTTTTTCGGCCAGCAAGTACTCGGGTTGGTTATCGCCTTGACAGTGGTGACGACCGCAAACGCGCTCGTGCAGCTATGGTTGATCTACACGCATTTCCTACCGCGTCGATTCGAGCTTGATCTCGCGTGGTGGCCGCAGCTTATCCGAACTGGTATACCATTCGCTGTACTCGTGCTGACCAACATCTTGTACAACTACGCCGATCGGCAGATTCTGCTCGTTCTCAGTGGTTGCGGGCACAAGCACATTTGCAAGCCAGTGGGCGAGTACATCGCGGCCTATCGTCCCCTAGATATTTTAGTCGCGATCTTCGTCAGTAGCATCAACGCGGCCGTTCTACCGGCTTTCACGCGCGTAGCTACAGAGTCGCACGCCGCACTGGCACGCCTCATGCGTACGTCGGGGACTCTAGCGTTGGTGTTCGGTGTGCCAATCGCCATTTTTGTGACGTTCTACGCACATGTGGCCCTTAGCGTCATCATGAGGCCCAACGACCTGGCGCAGGCGCCTATGGCCGCGCCTGCGATGGCTATCCTGGTGTGGACTTACCCCTGTATTTTGCTGCTCACGTTGCTCTACAACGCGCTCTATGCCCTGCACAAGCAGCGGGTTGTGACGATAGCTTTCGTGGTAACATTGGTCTTCAATGTTTCGTTGAATCTAATCCTCATCCCCCACTTCTCGTACCTAGCCTCGGCTGCCCTAACGGTCGCGTCTGAGGTGCTTAACGGGACAATTGTTTTGATTGCGCTTCGACGTAGCCTCGGAACATTAGGACTCACTCGAGCGGCACAAAAAATGGGAGTGGTCACCGCGGCAACCGTCCTGACGTTATGGGCGCTACAACGTTATGGTATATTCGTGAGCGCGCCTATCGGAGCTATCGTAGTTCTGCTCGGTCTGCGCTTGACGCGTGTCCTTGGTCCGGCCGAGCAGGAAATCCTGGGGCGCATGCCCCTATTCGGTCGTTATGCGCGCTTGCTGTCGTAGGAAAGGGATCAGCGGCGGGGTGCGCGCCACCCCGTTCCCTCCAGCATCTCTTGGTAGACGGCGTAGGTGCGGCGCGCCACCGCTTCCTGCGTGAAAAGCGCCAGCGCGCGCACGCGCGCTCTCTCCGCCAGGCGCCGGCGTTCGGCGGGGTCGTCGCGCAGGCGCACGATGGCGCCGCGCAGCGCTTTGCTGTCGCTCTCAGGGACGATCACGCCGGCGTCGCCGACGACGTTGGGGATCTCGCCGCTGTCGGACCCGATAACCGCGACGCCGCAGGCCATGGCCTCGACCAGCATGCGGCCGAATTGCTCCTTCCATGTCGGCGTAGTCAGCGAGGGGCCGGCGAGCACATCGAAGCCGGGCATGACCTCCGGCATCGCGGTCGAGGGCCGCACGCCCAGAAACGCCACGCGCGCCCCAATGCCCAGCCGCCCGGCCAGCCGCTCGCAGTCGTCGCGGCTCTCGCCGTCGCCGATCACCTGTAACCGCCACGCGCCGTCGACCCCCGCGAGGGCTTCCAGCAACACATGCAGCCCTTTGACCGGGGTCAACCGCCCTGGACCGCACACGAAGCCGATGGTAAAAGGGTCGGCGTCGGACTGCTCGCGCGGCGTGAATAGCTCGGGGTCAATGCCGAACTGGGGGATGACGGCGATCGGACCGTGATAGCCTTTGGCGCGGATGATGTCGGCGGCGTCCTGATTGCCCGCGATGGCGTAGGCTGCGTGGCGTAAGGTGTAGCGCTCGATCAGCGAAAAGGGCGGCGGGTAGCGCTTGGGTATGTTCTGCCAGGCGAAGAAAAGCGCTGGGATGCCGCGCCGATCGGCCAGGCGCATGCCCTGCAGCGTGGCGACGTTGTAGTGCTCTTCGTCGACGTGGATGACGTCCGGGGCGACGCGCGCGATCAGCCGATCCAGGTCCCGATAAAAATGGGCGTGGTAGTGCCCGTTGAAGACCATCGGCAACGTCACCAGTTCATACCCCGTGGTATACGTGCGCTCCAGGGTAATGTGGTGCGCCCCTTCGCGCCAGTACGGCGGGACCGCGACGGTCAGCTCCATGCCCGGCAGGCGCGCCAACTCTTCGGCTTTGCGTTGGTACGTGCCCACGACCAGGGCTTTGGTGATCATCAAGACCCGCATAGGCTACCTTTCTTCAATTTGCACGCTTCTATGCAAGAAAAACACGGCGTCGCCCCACGGCGCGAGCGTGGTCGTGGCGACATCAGGACACAGCCCCCGCAGGCGCGCCGACCAGTCGGCCGGGTCGACCGTGGCCAGCGCCGGCGGGTGTCCATACCCGCGTTGCGGGACGGTAAAGGCGAGCCCCCTGCGACAGCCCGCGTACAGCGCACGGACGAGCGTCCAGGCCCAGCGTCCCCAGCGCGGCACACGCAGGTGCAATAGCCCGCAGGCGATGACATAGTCGAACGTTTCAGCGGCCACGACGCGCGCCGCGTCGGCGGCAATGAAACGCGCGTGTGGATACAGCGCCCGTGCGCGCGCGATGTGCGCGCCGGATAGGTCGCAGCCTGTGTACGAGACGGCTATCCCTTTCTCCTGGAGATATGGGTAGAGATGGCCGAACCCGCAGCCCGCGTCGAGGACCGTGGCGCCCTCGGTGAGACCAATCGTGAGAAGCGCGTCGAAGCGCGCCTGTTGCGCGGCGGCGCTGTGCCAGTCGACGCCGCGCGGGTCGTCGCCATACGCGGACAGGCGGTCACCGAAGTACAGCCGAAGCCGTCGCGCCGTCGCGTCATCCAATGCGGTCATAGCTACCACTATTTTGGCAACGGACCCTATGCCTGCTACCGCAAAGGGGGCTAGAGCGCGACGGTTTGCCGCTCCAGCGTCCCTTCCCGTGAGGAGCCCTCGAATCCAATCACCACCTTGAGATCGAGCGCACGGGCGATGCGCAGAAGAGTGTCCAGACTCGTCTTTTGGCGCCCACTCTCAATGCGTGAAATCTGCGAATAGCTTGTGCCCACGCGCTCCGCCAACTGCTGCTGTGTGAGCCCATGATCCATGCGGTACTTGATCAGAATCCAGGCAATCTCACGATACGCCGTTCGGGCCTCTCGCTGTGCATGATAGGCAGGATCACGCGCTGCCCATCGCCCGTCGTCATCAGCGACGGCCGTGCCGATGGGACTAACGGCCTCCTGTTGGTCCCCTGGGTCTGGCATGACGGCAACCTCCATGCCCCCAATTTACCAGGATTGGTAAATCCTTGCTACTCGCCGCACAGCGCGGCTACTATGGCGCGTCATGGCCAGCGGGCCGCGGTGGGCGTCGATCCGTGGCGTCGATCCGCGCTTTGAAGTCTGCCCATCGCCCTTGCGCCAGCGCCTTGTCGGCATCGGGTAGTCGCGCGGATCGCTTGGCGAAGGCGTGGAGCAAGATGAAGAGGTTGCCGGAGCGTTGGTAGAGAATGCGATACAGCGTCCGGCCGTAGTGACAGCGGAGCTCCCGGAGCGGGCCCTCAACTTGAGAACTGAAGGGGAATGGCAGGGGCGGATCATTGGGGCCAAGGCGATTCAACAACATGACCGAGGACACAATTTCCTCAGTATGCCATGCTGATTGTGTAGGCTATAGAGGTTCTATTTCGTTTAGGTGAGGTATTTATTGATTATGTGCAGCTTGCAGAGACACGATGATTATACGCGCGGCGCGCTCGATGAGGCCGGCGCCGATCCCAACCCCTTCCGCCAGTTCGACGCCTGGTTCACGGACGCCCAGGCCGCCAACATCCCTGACCCCAACGCCATGACCGTCGCCACTGCCACGCCCGATGGCCAGCCATCCGCCCGTATCGTCCTGCTCAGGGGCTACGACGAGCGCGGTTTTGTCTTCTACACGAATTACGAGAGCCGCAAAGGACAGGAATTAGCCGGCAACCCCGTCGCGGCGCTCGTCTTCTTCTGGCCGGCCTTGGAGCGGCAGATCCGTATCACGGGCGCGGTCGCACAGGCGTCACGCGACGAGACTGACCGCTACTTTCGCGGCCGGCCGCGCGGCAGCCGCCTCGGCGCGTGGGCCTCGCCCCAGAGCGCCGTCATCGCGGGCCGCGCGGAGATAGAGGACCGACTGCGCGGCCTGGAGCAGCAGTATCCCGGCGACGACATCCCCGCGCCGCCGCACTGGGGCGGCTACCGCGTCGCGCCCGACGCCTTCGAGTTCTGGCAGGGCCGCCCCAGCCGCTTGCACGACCGCCTACGTTACACGCGCCAGCCCGACGGATCGTGGCGCATCGACCGGCTGGCCCCCTGAGCGGGAATCCGGCGCCTCATTGTGGCCCATTGCCGATGAGACTAAACATTTCAGCGCTCCCAGGTGTGTTACATAGTGGAAGGTGGACAACAGGGGTAGCGCGAAGGAGATGATGTGGACGAGGCGGCGGCGATCCTGGCGTATCAACGGGGCGACGCTCATGCGTTCGATGTCCTCTTTGAGTTACACGCGGCCCACGTCTACCGTACGAGCTATCTGATCGTGCGGGACACGGCGCGCGCGGAAGACGTGGCCCAGGAAACGTTCCTGATCCTCGCGCAGCGGCTGCCGGGCCTCGCCCCCGCGCCGCTGCGCTCATGGCTCGGGCGTGTCGCGGCCAACCTCAGCCTGAACGACCGCCGGCGCGCGCAAGCGGTACCCCTGGAGACGTTGCCGCCGGTCCAGTACGCGGCCCTGGAACACCGCGACGCGGTCGGAGGGCCGGAGGCGGCCCTGGAAGCGGCCGAAGCGCGCGCCGACCTGCGCGCGGCCGTCGCGGCCCTGGCGCCGCGCCAGCGCGCCATAGTGGTGCTGCGCTATTACGCCGATTGCTCACTTGAGGAGATCGCGACGGCGCTCGGCTGCCGCCCCGGCACGGTCCGCGCCACGCTGCACCAGGCCTTACGGCGCTTGCGCGAACGGGGCGTGCCCGATGTAGTGGATGAAACGGCGTTGAGCATGAACAGGGACGACGGAGGTATCGCGCATGACGAAGGATGATGGAACCATAGAGGCCCAACTCCGCGCGGCGTTGCGCGAGGAGGCCGGGGAGCTGTGGCCCCCGCCGTCGCTGTGGCCGCGCGTGCAAGCCGCCCTGGCTCAGCCCATTGCCCCGCCGCCTGGGCACGTCCGCCCACGCGCCGAACTGCGCGCGCTCCTGCGGCGCGGCGACGCGCGCCGCCTGACCCTGGCCCTGCTCGCCGAGCACGAAATGGACGCCTTCGCGCTCGCGCGGCGCGTGGAGGATCTCGCGCGCGGCGCCGGCATCGCCGACCTACCGGAAGGGGCGTTGCTGCCGGCGCTGCACCGGCTGGAGGTCGAGGGGCTGCTGGACGCGCGCTGGCGGCCGGGGCCGCGTGGTCCGCGCCGCGCCTACGCGCTCAGCGCGCGCGGCCGTCGCCTGCGCCGCCGCGCGCGGTTGACCTGGCGGCTGATGGAGATGCGCTGGCGGCTCGGGCGTCTGGTCCCCCACCGCGCGCCCTATGCCGGCGTCGGAGGAGAATAATGGACACGTACCGGATGTACCTGCGCACGCTGCAACAGGGCCTCAAGCTGGACCCCGAGGAAACTCGCACGGTCATGGCCGAGGTGCGCGGCAATCTGGAAGACCTCGCGGCGCACCTACGCGCGCAGGGCTACGCGGCCGATGACGCCGCGGCGGAGGCGGTGCGCCGCTTCGATGACGCGGGCCGCCTGGCGCGCTCCATCCGTCGGGCGCGGCGTGACCCGCCGTGGCCGCTGCGCGCGCTGGCCGCCCCGCTTGCGCTCGGCGCCCTCAGCGGCGCGTGGTTCGGCGCCGACGCCCTGGCGACGGCCATCGTGTCCGTTTCCCGCCACACCGACAGCCTCGTGGTCGATTACGGTTTGATGCGCCGCCTGGCTGGCGCCGTATTCCAGAACCCCGCCCCCGCCGCAAACATCCTGGGCGTGGTCACGATGATGGCGCCGAGCCTGATCGTGTTACTGCTCGCCGCGCTAGCGCTCTGGCTGGTGGCCACCACTTTGATGAGGAGGGTTTCTATGAGAGTGCGCGGAGCGCTTCTTATTCTTGCCGCGCTCGTCGCGGCTGCCATCGGCGGGTTAGCCGCCCTGGATCAGCCCACGACGGACGCCATGCGCGTCGTGACGAGCGGGCGGAGTCCGATGGTTCTCGCGCTCGACGCGCGCGCCGGGCACGTCTTCGCCGTCAACTACAACGATGGCAGCGGGCCGGGGTCGATTGACGTGCTGGACGCGAGGAGCGGAGCCCTGCAACGGGTAATACCCATCGGCATGTTCCCCCACGCGATGGTCGTCGACGAGCGGCGCGGCCGTGCATTTGTCCTGAACGAGGCGGCGCACGGGCGACAGTTTGAGTGTTGTCGATACGCGCGCCGGGCGAGAGATACGGAAGGTTCCCCTCGCGGGAGCGTCATTCACGCTGGCCATCGACCACACGACCGGCCACGTCTTCCTCGACCTGCCGAGTGGTCCCTCGCGGCGCCTGCCGAACGGTTCCGCACAATATGTGCCGAACGACCGCCTACAAATCTTCGACGCGGCGACCGCGCGCCCTGTCAGGACGATCCCCCTCGGCTTCTCCCCGATCGCCACCGTGGTCGATGAGCGTCATGGGCGCATCACCGTCGTCGGGCGTCGCGCGAAGAGCGGGGTGGGACGCGCGGTCGCGCTCGATACGCGCGACGGTCACGTCCTGTGGGCGACGACCGTGGGCCTCGCGCCGCTATCGGTAGCCGTGGATACGCGGCGTGATCGCGTGTTCGTGGGCGACTCCGGCCGGGCTATTTGCACCCCACGAATGGCCTACTGCCGCATGCTCAGCACGGTCAGTACGCTCGACGGACGCACCGGACAGCTACTGCGCACCGCGGGCGTGGGGCAAAATCCAAACACCATCGTCACTGACGAGGCGACCGGGCGCGTCTTCGCGCTGAACGAGGGCAACAATGAGGGCGATATCGGGACGGTCAGCATCCTTGATGCCCGCCACGGTCACGTCTTGCGGACCACGACCGTCGGCTCTCAGCCCAATGGGGCCGCCGTCGATACACGGCACGGGCGCGTCTTCATAGCTAATGGCGAGGGCGGAACAGTCAGCGTGCTCGACGCGCGCGACGGCCGGCTGCGCGGAACGTGGCGTGTCATCGACGGGCCAGGCGCCGTCGTGGTCGACGGTCAAACGAACCGCGTGTTCGTGAGCAGCAGCGACGTAAGCAACGGCAGCGCAAGCTACTACATTCCCCTAGCGTGTCGCGGCCCCTTGGGGCGCATCGGCTGCGTCATGCAGTCACTCGCCTACGGCGCGCGCGAGTTGCGCAAGGGGCGTACCGGCACGGTCAGCATGTTCGACGCGTCTACGGAGCCCTGAAGCGCGCCGTCACTGACAGAACACAACAGATAGGAGCGCGTATGATCATCCCCGAGGCCGCGCCAACGGCGCCGCGCACGGAGCCGGGCGCCGATTTTGCCCAGTTGTACCAACGCCACCACGCCGCCGTATTCGCCTTCGCCTGCCGGCGCACCGGCGACCGCGTGCGCGCCGAGGATGTCGCGGCGCAGACGTTCCTGCAAGCGCTCCAGGCTTACGGGCGTTATGAAGAACGCGGCGCGCCGGTGATGGCCTGGCTGCTGCGCATCGCGGCCAACGTCATCTATGAACAGGCGCGCCGGGAGCGACGCGGGCCGCAGGTCGTGTCCGCCGCAGCCTGTCCGGCGGGATGGGACAGTTCCCTTGGGGACGGCTCCTGCGACTGGGCGGAACGCGTTGAGCGCCGCGCCTGGATCGCGCGCCACCGCGCCACGCTCTCGCGCGATGAGCGCCGCGTTGTGTGGCTACGCTACGGCGAAGATTGGGCCATCGACGCTATAGCAACGGATATTGGGCGCAGCGCCGGCGCGACCAAGCAGTCGCTGCACCGCGCCATCAAGGCGTTGCGCGCGTGTCTGGCCGCTGACGTCGATGGCGCTATTACCTCGTTCGTCTAAGACTGTGACGCCTCGACCTGCTTTTCGCGATAGCCTTCGATATGCTGGAACACATCATCCGGGAAGTTGAGTTCGCGGTAGAGGTTGCCGGAGTCGGGGTCGTCCGGGTTCGGGACAATCGGGAAATCCTGCTTGGACTGATAGTCGAGCAGCTTCTCGCGGCGCGGCGGGCTATAGTCGCGGCTCTCCACTTGCTGGATCAAGACATCCACCTTGGCCTTATCGGTGTCACCGCCTTTGAGCATAATCTGCTCGAGTTCGTCGTTGCTCAGGAAATGATGCCCCACCATGGCGAAGACCAGACGGCCATAGTGCCCGATGTCCTGGCCCTGCTCCTGCGCCTCCAACAGATGGTTCATCGTGGGGCTCTTGCGTAGATCCTCGACCGGCATGGTGTCCTCCTTGTACTTCGTACGTTTGCGTTGTACCGTCGCACTCATAATGTCCGCGTGAGCGCCGTCGCCGCTCCCGACTGGACCCACCGTCTACCATAGCAAGTTCCTTGCCAATGTCAGAACAGACGTCCTAATTATATCCGATGGACCCCATGACTCCGCCACAGGGACATGTCGTTTTCCCCCTCACCCCCAACCCCTCTCCTTTTGAGGGTACGTTAGCCATATTGCCATTGGGCCGCCTGTAGACTAGGGGCGAGGGCCGCGGCGCGAAAAGATGGCGCGCATCGGATATTTTTTACCCCTACCACAACAGCGGCCAAACACGCTATACTAAAGGGAAAGCGGCCGGTTGTGTCGCTCACCGTTCGGCGTGCGTCGCGCGCCGTGCAAGTAGGCCACAACACAGGCCATAACAGGAGAATCAGAAACCATCTTGGCAGAGTCGGATCAGGGCACTAACAGCGGGACGCCCCCCGCCTTGGCAGAGTCGGATCAAGGCACTAACGGCGGGACGCCCACCGCCACGGCCGCGCCTCAGCGGCGCCCCTTTGTCCCGCGCGAGGAGCGCGACCGCCGGCGCCGCGAGGCGCTGGAGAGTCTGACCGTTGGCGAGTGGCGCGAAGGTCGGGTCACCTCCGTGGTACCTTTTGGCGCTTTCGTTGACCTCGGCGGCATTGATGGGCTTGTCCACATCTCGCAGCTAGGGACCGGCGGCTACGTCGAGAAAGCCGAAGACATCGTACAGCCTGGGCAAACCGTGCGTGTGCGCGTCGTCGAGATTGATCGTGACCGCCAGCGCATCGGGTTGAGCATGCGTGAGCCCAACGCGACGCGCCCCGCGCGGCCCGCGTCGACTGATCGCCCGCAGCAAAGCGGAGGGGGATACACTCCATCCGCGCCGACGTCCGAACCAAGCGGTTCGATGGGCGAAGGTGGCGAGCGCGGTGGGAGCCGGCGCCCCGACCGCGGCGGCAACGCCCCTGCCGGTGGACGCAACCGCTTCCAGGAACCCCGCGGTGAAAACCGTCCGCGGACCGGCCGCCGCCGCGACGCGGAGGACACGGGGGACTTCCGTCCGGTCCGTGGTGGCGCCGCGCAGGACTACTACACGATCTTCGGTGACGACGACGCGGATGAGCCCGCGCCGACGACGGCCGAAGAGTTGGTCGCGCGCTTCAACAAGGGCCGGCACTAAAGAGTAAAAGCGGGTAGAATAGCGGCAACCCTTCCATAATGGAAGGGTTGCCGCTATTCTACCCGCTTTTGTAGTGTTTGTAGTGGTTGACGCACATGCCCGACGCGCGTATACTTATCGCCCGTTAGAAGGGGCGTTCGTCAAAGGGGAGAGCCTATGCAAGAGATCGACGGTTCCGGTAGCAGTGGCTATCGGTTCGAGGGCCTGGAAGACCTCAGCGGTACGGTCTTCCCCGACGTGCTGCTCGATCGGGTCATGGCGAACCTCACGGGCGCCGAGTTCAAGGTGCTTGCCTACATCGTGCGCCGGACCGTCCCCTTCAAACACGGCTCCGATACCATTTCGCTCGAGCAAATCTGCAGCGGCGTTAGCGACCGCGACGGCGTCATCATCGACGCGGGGACAGGTCTCTCCAAGAAAACGGCCATCGCCGCGCTCAAAGGACTACAGGATAAGGGCATCGTCATCGCGGGCAAGCGCACAGGCAAAGATAACCTACCAACCGCTCTGTCACTGCGCTTCAAGGATGGGAACGCTTAAAGCCTGCGACTGCGGTCAGCATGGCAGACCACGAGCACTGCCGTGCCAGGGAAGCTAGCATAGAAGGTAGCGCAGTCCACATATGGGGACTGCGCTACCTTCTATGCTAATGTACAACCGACCGCAGTCGGCGTTAATCTGCCATCGGGGTTCCCACCGCAGTGGAGGCAGTCGCAGGCCGCACAGGCCGTTTAAGCCTTACGATGTCGACAGGGTGACGCCCGGCACAAGGATGCGTACGGTGTCTTGCGCGCGCTGGTTGAGCAACCACTTGCGGAACACGTACGTCGTGACGGCCTGCTGCGTCTGCGCGTCGAGTGATTTGTAGGCGACGGTCTTGCGTCCCTCGACCTGGATGATGTGGTAGCCGTACTGGGACTTCACCGGCTTGCTGATCTGCCCCTGTTTGAGTGAAAAGATGGCCTGGTCGAACGGCGGTACTGTAGCGCCATGCGCTAGGTAGCCCAACTCACCGCCGTTAGCCGCGCTGCCGGTATCAATCGAGTACTTCTTGGCCAGGGACACGAACAGGCTCGGATTCTTCTGTAGCTGCGCGTAGATAGAGTCGGCAAGGGCTTGCGTACGCACCAGAATGTGCCGAGCGCGCACCTCCGTAACCTTTGTCGGGGTGGGCGCGACCTTGGCTTGCACCTTGCTTTGCAGGATTCCGTCGGCAATGGACCGCCGCAAGCTCGCTTCCGTGAGCCCTGCGTTCTTTATTTCCCGCGTGAAGGTGATAGCCCCGCCAGCTTGCAACTGATAGGCGTTATAGCGTTGTTGAACTTCGGCCTGCGTGGCGGTAATGCCATGTTGACCCGCATAGTGGTCGACGACCGCGCGATCGATCAGGCTATTGAGGGCCGCGGAGCGGATCTGTGTTTCGCTCGGCAAAGGAGAGCCCGGTTGTTGCGCCGCCTGCTGGCTGTAGTATTGGCGCGCCTGGTTCGCCGCGTCGGCGTAGTCGGCCCCCGAGATCGTCTGCCCTGCCACGATCGCGGCTGGCTTGGAGCGCGAGATCGGCGGAAGGGGCGCATTGGCCGCGCCGGTCGTCACCGTCGGCGCGGATGCGGCGCTCGTCGTGGACGTGGGTCCGGTATAGAGAGCGCTGCCACTTACGCAGCCACTCAGACCGACGGCCGCGACGACGAGCGTAGCGGCGGCCAGAGCGCGCGGGGCCAGTATGCGGATGGGACGACGGTGTAGAGCGCGATAGAACATGACGGGTCGTGTCTCCTCAGTAGCGGCGGCGGCTGTCTGCCACCATGACCGGCCCTCAATATACGCGCTGCGACGGTTCCCGGCAATGGCAAGATACCTTAGCGCGGCCCTCACCCCCGACCCCTCTCCCTGACGCGGGAGAGGGGAGCCGCGCGGCGTGTCGCGGGTCTCTCCCCTCGCGCCTTGAGGGAGAGAGCGCTGGACTGTTGATCCTGCGGCTAGGGATCGAAGATCCAGTTAGCCACGGAGTGCGCGTGAGGGGATCAGTGCTTGAAGTGCCGCGTCCCCGTAAAGACCATGGCTACACCCTGGCTGTCGGCGGCGGTGATGGACTCGTCGTCGCGGATCGAGCCGCCGGGCTGGATGATCGCCGTGACGCCGGCCTCGATGGCGTGCTCCACGCCGTCGGCGAAGGGAAAGTAGGCGTCCGAGGCCAGCACCGCACCGCTTGAGCGGTCGCCGGCGTGGCGCACCGCCAGGTCAACCGAGTCGACACGCTTCATCTGGCCCGCACCGACACCGACGACGGCAAGGTTCTTGACCAGCACGATGCCGTTGCTCTTGATGTGCTTGACGCTCTTCCAGGCGAACTTCAGGTCCGTGATCTCGGCGAAGGTCGGCTGCCGCTTGCTCATGACCTGTAGATGGA
>JAABUL010006872.1_pt1 | contig 12753 bp, 17 predicted proteins | sample 5559151 | NCBI WGS metagenome assembly JAABUL01 (sample SAMN10711876, study PRJNA513368) | rock metagenome | isolation source: Antarctica rocks | place: Antarctica: Victoria Land, Pudding Butte sud | reverse complement strand
GGCCCCTGGCAAACGATCAACAGTCGCTATCGACGCTGGCGCCAAACCGGCATCTGGCAGCGCATCCTCGAGGCTCTCAACCCACCCGAGGACACCGTTGCCTCATAACTGTCACTGTAGTACTAAGCCTTCCCTCGTCACCAAAACCAGCGGTCACCCTCCCCGTGAGTGGGTCAGTCAATCGGGGCTTGTCTGCTCGGTACTTCCACCTTCCTTCACGTACTCCGAGTGAGTTAATGCGTTGTCGGCCGTCGACTGATTGCCTTGAGAGAGTTCTTGTCGATCATGTTCTCCACACCCTCTCCCATTCTCGCTCCCACATCACAACCAGAGCATAATGGCGGCGATGGTGAGCATCGCCCGATAATTGACCGCTCGTTTCTCGTAGCGGGTGGCGATGTGCCGGAACTGCTTCAAGCGGTTGATCAGCCGCTCGACGACATTCCTCTTCCGGTACGCTGCTTTGAACGCTACGGTAAAAGTACCGTAGCGTTCACACTAGACTTGCAGTAATGCCCTTGATCCGCATGCGTCACCCAGTCGACACCCCACCATTGCTCGCGGTGCTGGCATCTGTCCATCACGCGAGCAGCTATCCACTCCGTTGGCCGGCGGACCCGGTCGCATGGCTGACGCCGCCCTCGTTCCTCACATCCTGGGTCGCCGTCGAGGACGAGGCCGTCCTCGGACACGTCGCCCTCTTGTCGGCGCCGGAAGCGCGTACAGCCGCGCCGTGGATGGAGGCAACAGGTTTGCCTCCGGACCGACTGGCGGAACTGGCCAAGCTGTTCGTCGCACCGGAGGCGCGAGGCCAGGGTCTCGGCAGCGCGCTCCTTGAGGCAGCAGCCGGGGCTTCGCGCGAGTGGGGCCTGCGGCCCGTCCTAGAGGTACTGGACAACAACTGCGGTGCGATCGCACTCTACGAACGGGCCGGGTGGCAGCGGGTCGCAAGCGTGCCGGTGTCCTGGGCGCAGGGCGACGAAGGACCATTGCCACTCCACTATTACGTCGGGCCGGCCTAAACCCTGGCCCTCTGGGCCCACGCCTACCTCACCGTCACGCAAGCCACTGCAAACGCGGGGGCAAAAAAGGGGACCACCACCAGGACCGGGAGCAGGACAGCGTACAAGGAGCGACAGCGGATCGCATCCCGCTGACGGTCCCGGAAGTGCGACGCCTGCTTGTGCACCTGGCGCTGGTCGTGCCGCACGCGGCCGATGACGTCCTGCACTGGTCCAACTGGCGCCGGCGGCATCAAGCCCGCGCCAAGGTCTGCCATTACCGCTACCCGGAGCGGGCATCGGGCAGGCGAACGGCGTGCAGGTCGTCGGGGTCATGGTCGGGCTGCTGCCGTCGTTCGTTCGTGCGGCGCGCTACCAAGGCCGGTACATCCTCATGGACGGAGACCACCGCTCCTACGGTTTTCTCCGAAGGAACATCACTGCTGGTACAGCCGTGGTTGCGGACGCGGCCGGGTTCGAGCAGCTCGGGTTGCCACAGGTCGGGATGCTGCCGCAGGACGCATATCTGGGCGAGCACGCGCCGATTCTCGCGGACTATCTCGATGATGCCGTCGCTGCGGACGTGAACGTGCCCGGCACGCAGAAGACGATCGTGCTGCCGTCCATCGAAGTCAACGCCGGGTAGTAGCGGGGACGCCTCCGAATGATCGACAAAAAGCGACAACATCCATCCCTCCACGAGACGCGCAGCGTAAGTGATCGGTGCGGTCTCAACGGCTGGACCGGAAACGGCCTACGTTGGTAGGAGGGGCACCGCTTCTCGCAGCTCGCGGGTCTCCAGATGGTCGACATAGCGCTGCGTCGTCGAGAGAGCGGTGTGTCCCAGGAGCTTCGAGACCTGCACCACCTCGCCGCTGCCCCGCAGTGATCGCAGAGCGAAGGTATGGCGCAGGGTGTGCGGGCTCACCTGCTTGCCCCGGATTCCTGCGCGGGCAGCGCAGCCGTGCACGACATCGACCACGGCGCGGGCGGTCAGACGGCCGCGGTTCACCATGCGCTTCGACGCCCGGTCGTGTCTCCGGAAGAGGGGACCGGCGTGGCGTCCCGCGAGCCGGCCCGTGATCGCCAGGTACTCCCGCAGCAGGGCGGTGACGTCGGGGTGAATGGGAACGGTGCGGTCCTTGCGCCCCTTGCCCTGGCGCACGTACAGCGCCGCACCGCCCTCGTGGTCCTCCAGCAGGTCGTCGACGTCGAGCCCGACCGCCTCAGAGACGCGCAGGCCGGCCCCGACGAGCACGGCGAGGAGGGCAGTATTCCGCGGGGTCTCCGCCGCGGCCAGGAGAGCACCGATTTCGGCCTCCGTGAGCACGGTGTAGGGGCGCCGGACGACCGTGCGCGGCGTCTTGAGGGCGATGCTCACGGCATCAGCCGAGAGCCGGTGCGCGCCCAGCGCCCCGGTGCGCCCAGCGCCCCGGACCAGCGCAGGAAGCTCCGCAGCGCGGAGAGCGCCTGGGCCTGGCTGGCAGGGGAGAGGTCAGCCTGCAGCAGCGTGACCCGCCAGCGGGCCAGGGCGGCACCGTGGAGGTCGGCGAGGGAATCGACGTCGAGGAAGGTGAAGGCGGCGACCAGCGCCCGGGCGTAGGCCCGGCGCGTCTCCGGGGAGTCGATGCCGGCGTCGAGGTAGGCGTCGACGACCGTCTCCCACGCGGTCAGCTCGGTGAGCGCCTCGGAGGGGACCGGGAGCCGGACGACGGCCGGCGACAGCTCGGTACTCATGGTCGGGCGGCCACGGCCCAGGGCAGCGCCTGCTGCCCGCGCTCCTCGAGCCGGTTCGGTGCGGTGGCCATGCAGCGGTCACAGAGCGCGTGGGATGGATGCAGCAGCTCCCAGCGACGGCACCGCCGGCAGACGCCGGCGAGAGTGCGTCGGCCGCCCCTCTCCGCTCTGGTTTCACTGGTAATACACATTACCGGAAGCATAGCACGGGCGAACGCCGCAGACGGCCGGGACCGTCCGGGTCAAGCTCCTATCAAGTCACGGTCGTTTGGCGGCGCCCCCGCGGATGCTCCCATCCGTGGACAGATCCCGGGAAAGGCAACGCGGTGCCAGGCGGTTCATGGGGCACACGGCTGAGAGCGGGACGGCCCATATACTCACAGGGCGGTTCACAGATCCGTTGCGGGGAGATGCTCGATTGTGGCATCTTTCGCTGACTTCTCGTGCCCGGGTCGATTGCATGATGCTTCCATGTACCGTCGAACTGGGACGGCGACCTCGCTCAGGTGCACCGCGGTCGCCCTCGGCGCCCTCCTCGCGGCCATGTCGGCTGTCGCCTTTCCGACGTCCACGTCCGCCACAGAATCCATCACCGAGTATTCTGCGCCGCCCTCTCCGTACACGATCGTCCGGGGGCCGGACGGTGCCATGTGGTTTGCGAATCAAGGGGCGAAGATCGGCCGTGTCGCCATGGATGGAACGGTTACTCAGTACCCGACGCCGCTGACCGACGCCAACATCACCGGCATCACCAGTGGCCCGGACGGAGCCCTGTGGTTCACGGAGTACAACAAGAACCTGATTGGCCGCATCACGACCAGCGGAACGATCACCAGAGAATACACCGTCAGCGGCAATCCTGCGGGCATAACCTCGGGGCCGGATGGTGCGCTGTGGTTCGTCCAGCGCAACTCGGATAATGTCGGCCGCATGACAACAGCCGGGACGGTGACTGCATACTATTCTGTTCCAAGTTCCAACCCAGCCCTGCGCGAAATCGTCAGTGGGCCGGACAGTGCCTTGTGGTTCACTGAACAAGGGGAGAACCACATAGGTCGCATCACCACATCAGGATCCGTCACCGAGTATGCGACATCGGCGGCTTCTTGGAATCTCACCGTTGGTCCCGACAACGCACTGTGGTTCACCGAACCTGCCCTTGCCGGTGTCGCCCGAGTCGGCAGGGTGAGCACTGCTGGCAGCGTGACAGAGTACGTACTGCCGGCAGGCAGTGACCCACGAGGGATTGCGCAAGGCGCCGACGGCGCGCTCTGGATCGGTGACTCCGGCCTCAACGCTGTAACCCGAATGACCGTCGGTGGTGCCGTGACCAACGATTACACGGTCCTCACGTCAAATGCAGGGGTGTTCGGCATTGCGGGTGGTCCAGACGGCGCGCTGTGGTTCACGGAGAACTCGGCCGGGGAGATCGGGCACCTTACAGCGGCCACCCAGCTCATGACCGCCACCACCACTGCCGGCACCCTCGCGGTCAACGTGCCGGCTTCGCTCAGCTTGGGCTCACTGGCCCCGGGTTCCACCGCCAGCAACGTGGCCCTGGGGAGCCTGGCGTGGACCGATACGCTCAACGACAGCACGGCCTCGAGCATCACGCTGGCCGCCACAGACCTCTACAACGCCACCGGTCCGAAGGTCGTCCCGTTCACGAACTTCACGGTCGGGTCGGGTAGCAGCATCAACACCGCCACCAACAACACGGACAGTATGCCGACGGCGGGACCGGCCGGGGCGCTGAGCGGCGCGGACACCACGCCGGGCACCACCTACTCCAGTGCGGTGACCTTGGCCAGCGGGAGCGTCACCACCGAGGGAACGTGGACGCAGCCGGGCAACACCATCACGGTGGTCGTACCCGCCAACGTGCCGAGCAGCGGAACCATGACGGCGACCCTTCAGTACACCGTGGTCGGATAGCCCACCCCGCGCCACGTGGGGCGCGGACTGCCGCCGGTTTGGGCCCGGCCGTCGGCCAAACCCCGCCATCAACGGGCGGGGTCTACGCGGCGCGGCCAGGCGCTCCTTGGCCCGCAGAGCAACAAGCCGCGGTCAGTAACCATCCCGGGTCGCACGGAACCCCGCGCACGCGACTTCCAGCGCCGAACCAGCGGTCCCAAGACGACCAACATACGCCTCGCGGCCGCAGTCGTGGCAGTTCCCGCACCACCCGCCGAGGGCGCGCCACCAGAACATGCTGTGGCCGAGTTGTGCGGCCACGACCGCAGCGCGGTCACGCGCCTGCTCTCGGGTCATGGTCCTTTTCTCAACGGTGCCGTCAGCGCACGAACGAGGGACAGCACACCAGCAGTTCCCGGCAACGGCACTCGGTGGTGGACGGCACATTCCTGGCAGATGTCACGGTCGTCGACCACGACCCACCGACCACAGCGGCGGCACCACCAATGGAGCATGCCGGCTCCTCCCCCACTTCCTCATCGCGCGTGGAGGCTTCGGCCTTTTCCACTTTTCCCGAGTTGTTCAACCCCTCCCTCGCGCTCCCCCCGTCTCCATCAAGAACAGGCTCCTCCAAGGGGGTCCCTCAGCACCCTTCGGGTGCCATTAGGGAGCCCCGGAGGGTTGACGGCTGGGGAGCCGCCACCAAAATCCGGCTCACAGAGCCGGCGGGGGGAACATCGGCGTAGGCGTCGCCGCAGGCGACACCGCTGCTGCGTCTGGGCGGGATGGTGGGAGCCGACAAGGCCGTCCGAGGAGTCGTCGCTCCTCGGACTCGACAGCGCGCGAGAAACAGAGAAGGGCGCCCCACGACGGATGCCGCAGGGCGCCCAGTGTTCAGGCCACCTGCTCCGCTGGGAGTGCGGCCATCGGCTCCAGGGCATCGAGGAGGGCCCGCGCCGCCTGCGTGATGCGCTGACCGGAGGCCCGGATCGCGTGCCGCGCGGCGTCACTGCCACCGACCCACGAGGCGATGTAGCCGAAGCTGTAGGCACCGGAGTCGATGCCCAGCTCGTCGCAGATCGCGAACGCGACGCTCTCTGCCTCCAATTCGCACAGCTCGCGCGGCAGATCCTCGCGGCGCTCCGGACTGTGCAGCAGCGCGTGGGCCAGTTCGTGACACAGGGTCTTCACGCCCATGCGCGGCTCCAGATCCGCGTTGAGGACGATGTGGCGGTTGCTGTGGTCGCAGAAGCCGTTGAGGTCAGGACCGAGCTGATCTGCCGACACGGTGAAGTCCAGGGCGCCGGCGCACGCCACCAACTTAGAGACGGCATCGACCGGATCATCGCCGAGCAGGCGCGTCGCGATCTCGGGCAGCAGCTCGCCGTCGGTCTGACTGAGGTCGAAGACGTAGGCCGGCCGGAAGGCGCGCACCACGTGGATCGCCGCGGGATCGGGCTCGTCCTCGGTCGCGTCGGGACGCACGCGGTTGACGACCGGCGCCAGGATGGCGATGCCGCGCTCGCCCTTGCGCACCTGCCGCCCGAGCTGCTGCCAGGCGCGGTAGCCGGCCACGCGGGAAGCGTCGGGGCACTGCAGGGCGATGAGGAGCTGGTTGCCGAAGCTGTACCGGTGGAAGCGCCGGGCGGTACGGAGCCAGCGGGTTCATGCCTCGCTGCCGGTCAGGCCGTCGATCCCTGTCTGCAGTCGTTCCATGACGTCGTCGATCTGGGTTGCCATCGGGGTTCCTCCTTCGAGTGGTGTTGACGCCAACCCGAGGACCGGAGCGCGAGCGCGCGGAAAGGCCGCCGACGTAGGAGGCGCCTGCGCAGCAGGTCGTGAGCCTTGCAGCGGTTGAGCGAGTGCGTAGGTACCCGGTCAGAGCGGAAACACCCGAGGAGGAGCCCGGGCCAGCAGCCCAGACGGCGTCACCTCAGCGGCAACAGACAGGGTCAGCGGCGACCGCGTACAGGGCAGGGCCCCTGTGAGCCACCCGCAAACCAGCGCGGGAACGTGCGCCGGGACCACCTCGATTACCCTGTGGGGAGGGAGGACGTGGGGCCGTTGGCAAAGCGAGTGGATTTCGGCGATGTGGATCGCATCGCGAGCTTCCGGCAGAAGGCTGAGCCCTACCTCATGCGCGACGAGGCCCGGCACAACCTGCTGCTCGGCATCATCGATTCAGTCGCGCGCGACCCGCATACATACTCGGAGAGCAGGCCGTGCCTAGCGGCCGTTCAGCGGGGTGACGACGTTTGCGCCGTCGCGGTGATGACCCCGCCGTACAACCTGGTTGTGTCCGATGCGGACGACGAGGCCGTCGGCGCCCTGATCGACGCTCTGGTGGCGCGCGGCATCCACATCCCCGGCACGGTTGCGCCCGTCCCCGTGGCTGCGGCCGTGGCGCACTGGTGGCAACTTCGTACGGGCGAAGCTATGCAGCGGCAGCTCCGGCAGGGCGTCTACCGCCTGACCCGGGTGCTCTCTGTACCGCCGGTCGCGGGTAAGCCTCGTCGAGCAACAGACGCGGATCGTGACTTGATCATCGGCTGGACGGCAGCGTTCGGCGCCGAGTTGGGCGATGAGGGCACGCGGCAACGGACTAGCACGGCGGTCGAGCGCCGGCTGAGCGACCACCACTCGGGGTATCTCATCTGGGATGCGGACGGGATCGCGGTGTCGCTGGCCGGGTTTGGAGGCGCTACGCCCACAGGCATCCGGATCGGGCCGGTCTACACGCCCGTGGAGCACCGTGGCCACGGCTACGCGACCGCGGTCGTCGCATCATTGAGCCAAGCCTTACTCGAATCCGGTCGTCGCTTCTGCTTCCTGTACACGGACCTGGCCAACCCAACCTCCAACCGCATCTACCAGCGGATCGGTTACCAACAGGTATGTGAATCCGAGCAGTGGCATATCGCGCCTCAAAGCGGGTGAGCGCCGGGTTCACATGGATGGCACGGCATGGGCAGCCGTGACGATGTCGGCACGTGAAGGACATAGGAGGCGTGCTACTGCCGGAGCCGGTCGATGCGCGTCGCGCACCTATGCCTTGGATGACAGGACCAGCTGCAATAATGACGACGTCACAGGCATCGCCTGCCGTAGGGTTTCTATTCCGCACGTGGCGATCTGCTGTGATGCCTAGATATTCGGGAGGGTGCGGCTTTGCCTATCAGAATAGGCGCTGTTGTGCGCGACTACTACGCTCAGTTTGGGCCCAGGGAGTGGGAACGTCTCACCTCGATCGGTGAGGGTCCGATCGAATTCGCGGTAACCTGCCACTGGATCGACCGCTACCTGCCTCGTGGCGCTCGCGTGCTCGATGTCGGCGGTGGGCCCGGACGCTACACACTATGGCTGGCGGAGAGAGGTCACAGAGTCGTCCTGGCCGACCTATCGCCTGACTTGCTGGCTCTTGCGCGCGACAAAATTGGCGAATCTGCCAGCTCCGAACGCGTTGAAGAGGTCGTCGAGGTGGACGCCCGCGATCTCTCTCGCTGGCCCGATTCCTCCTTCGATGCGGTCCTCTCGCTAGGCCCGTTCTACCACCTGCCGGAGCCGAAAGATCGGCAGCTGGCAGCGGCGGAGATGCGCCGCGTGCTTAAACCGAGAGGACATGCCTACGTGGCGTTGATGCCCCGTTACGCTCTCTTACGTCGAACGATAGCCATTCCGGATGAACGTCGACATCTTGGCGACGCCTCCTTCATGCAACGACTCATGACCGATGGCCTGTTCATCAACGACATCGATGGGCGATTCTCCGGCGGGTACGGAGCAACAATCGAAGAGATAGGTCCGTTCTTTGCCCGGGCGGGATTCCGGGAGCTACGGTTATTCTCAGCTGAAGGCGTGACCTCGGGAGTGGGCGACGCGATGCAAGAACTTGCCGAGTGCGATCCGGCAGTTTATGCCACAACCCTGAGACTCGTTGTCGACACTAGTGATGTATCCGTCCATCTTGGGGATGGCGAGTCACGTTGTGTACGTTGGCGAGAAGACGACAGAACCGTAGCAGGAGGCGGAACGACGGGAGCTCTGACCCTCAGAACCTCGTCGCTCACGCGCAGCTCGGCGATCCTGCTCCACCTGCCCGCCCACGATCTGCGTAAGCTCCTTGACGTCGGCCTTCACCTCGGTCATGTCCGCCTTCCCGCCGTGATCGCTGGAGGCTTCGAAGGTCTCCATGATACTGTCGGGATGAACACCGCGACAGCCCCCGGGCGACAGTGGACGAAAGCGGTGTCGATGGCCCGGCGGAGATCGGCCTCACTCGTCATGTAGTCCACCGCGTCGTGCACCAGCACGGCGCCGAAGGTCCGACCGAGCCGTAGCGTTCGCATGTCGCCTTGACGATGCTCGCATTCGGGGTTGAGTCGCCGCGACACCTCGAGCATCTCCTCGCCAACCCGGCGCGAGGCGGCTCGCATCACCAACCGGTCGTGCCATCGATGCGTTCGCGGAGGAGGTCCGCGTGACCGTTGTGGTGGGCGTATTCCCCGATCAAGTGGAGGTAGATCCAACGCAGGGACATCTCGCCCCAACGTTCGCTGATAAAGGTGGCATCGAGCGACGCGCCAGCGATCGCTTGCCGACAGAGCTCCCACTCATTGATGAGGGTGGCGATATCAGCATCAGCCCGGTCGGGGTCGACGTCCTCGAAGTCGGCGTCCGGCTTGTCAGGTCGCCAATACAACCCGTCCAGCGTCTCGCCGAGGAAGCGGCGACGGAAATAGGTCCGCTCCACATCAGCAAGGTGGCGCACGAGGCCGAGCAAGGAAAGGTGCGAGGGCAGCAGGGCCTGCCGTGCGAGTTGCTCGCCAGTGAGGCCGGAGCACTTGTGGAGCAGCGTCGCGCGGTGCCAATCGAGGAAACCGTCGAGCATGGCGCGCTCATCGCCAACGAATGGCTCGTCTGTTCGCGTGATCGGCGCGACTGTCCAGATCATCAGATTCCCTCCTCCGTCCCCAGACTCATGGAAGACCTCCCCCTGATAAAAATATCAGGCGAAACTTGCCGGATGCACCACTTAGCTACTTCCCCCTGAAAAACCCGCGTATCTGATCGAGTCGACTGAGTCGTGTGGCCGAGTCAACGATGTCTGTCGTTCAATACGATCAGCTGGACCCATGGAAGGGGCGGCCGTAGAGCCGCCCCCTGGGAGTTCATCAACCGCGTCCCCAAGCCCCGAACGCGACTGAGTCGCTACCCCGGAGCGATGGTGCGGGTCGCCGGCTACCCGGGATCTGGTCGCGCTATCGCGGCGTCAACACACAAAACTCATTGCCGTCGGGATCGGCCATGACTACCCAGCTGACCTCGCCCTGACCGATGTCGATGCGAGTCGCCCCGACGGAGACGAGACGGTCGACCTCCGCTTTCTGATCACCGTGGACGGGTGGAGCGATGTCGAAATGCAGCCGGTTCTTCCCGGTCTTCGGCATCAGGGGCGGACCGCCCCAGCTAATCTTCGGCCCGCCGCGCGGCGAGCGAATCGCGGTCTCCTGGTCCTGATCCCAGACCAATGGCCACCCTAGGGCTTCGCTCCAGAAATGCCCGACCTTCTGCGAACCGTTACACGCAAGCTCGGCAAAGAATCCGCAGTCGGCGAGCCAGTTGTTGCCCGGCTCGATGACGCAGAACTCGGTGCCTTCGGGGTCTGCGAGCACAACGTGTCCCTCCTCCGGGCGCTGACCAATGTCGATATGCCGGGCGCCGAGTCCGAGCGCCCGCGCCACCGTCTGCTGCTGGTCCTCGAGGGACGTGCTCGTCAGATGGAAGTGCATCCGGTTCGGGCCCGCCTTCTGTTCTTGCGATGGAAAAAATTCGAACCGGAATCCGATGTCATTGCTCGGCAGGAGTGCAACGCCACCTTCGGGATCGTCGACCATCTCCCAGCCCAAGACCCCGGCCCAGAAGCGCGCGAGGCGGAGCGGATCGTTCGCATCGAAGCAGAGCGCGAGGAGGTGACAAGTCATTAGGTCTCCGTACCGGCGCAAGAAACATGCCCCGCTCGGCTTCGGCATGCAAGGTTCTTTGTCAAATGTTGGGCTGGATGCTCTCAAACCGCAGTCATTGACGCGCTGGAAGGGGCGGCCGTCGAGCCGCCCCATATGTACCGGCGGCTATCAGGCCACCTCTTCGGTCGGCAGCTCGGCCATAGGCTCCAGCGCATCCAGGATCGCCCGGGAAGCACCGTTGATCCGCTGAGTGCGTCGCTATCTCCTGATCGCTGCGGCCGTCGAGCAGGCCCGATGCAGCGTCCGGAGGTGAACTGGGTACACTAAATATGCCCTGAGGGGCGCGACCGGCTGCTCCACCATCTTGGCCGCCCAAGTTCGATAGAGCGAGCGGTAAAGGCTCCGAGCGGACTGGGCTTTGACACCTCCAGGAAACCCCATGGACGACATTGCCAATCAAGCGACCCTGTTGCGCGAGCAGTACCACGATGCCTCCAACCTACTTGCCCGCATGGACCTTCTGGCTCGCTTCGGGACGAAAGGGTGCTCGACGTTCAGGTGGCGCTTCAATCATCTCAGCCTGTCTCCACGCGCCCGCGTCCTCGAATTGGGATGTGGAACAGGTGCATTCTGGCAGCAGAACCTTGACCGCATTCCGTCGGGTTGGGACGTGATCGTTTCAGACTTCTCACCCGATATGCTCCAAGCGGCTCAGCGAGCGCTGGACACGAGCTCGTTCCCGTTCGAGTTCGCCGTGATCGATGCCCAATCGATTCCGTACCCCGACGAGAGCTTCGACGCAGTCCTCGCGTACCACATGCTGTACCACGTCCCCGATCGGCAACCGGCTCTTGCCGAGATCAGACGAGTATTGCGTCCTGGCGGCTCGTTCTATGCGTCGACGGTTGGAGAGAGCCATATGCGTGAGCTCATTGACGTGATCTACGGCCCAGGAACGAGAACGTTCGGCGAGCAGTGCGGCTTCAACTGTGAGCACGGAGCCGAACAGCTTGCGCAGGCCTTCTCGAACGTTGAGTGCTATCCAGAGGAGGGAGAGCTCCGCATCACTGAGGTCCAGCCGTTAGTCGCCTATGCACTCTCCAGCGGTTCGGACTCCCCACTCACTGACGACCAAAAGCTGGTGCAGTTTGTCGGCTGGGCCGAGCGTACCATCAGGGAACAGGGCTTTGTCCACGTGACTACATCCAATTGCCTGTTCGAGGCGCACGTGGTCCCGCGTTCACCTGTCACAGCCAGAGCATGATGGCGGCAATGGTGAGCATCGCCAGGTAGTTGGCGGTACGCTGCCTTGTCAAACCGGACTCGTCCTTTGCCGTCTTTGTCCGCCGAGTGCTCACGAAGGATGCCCTCGTGGACGTCGAGGCGCTGCTCAACGCGGTCGAGCCTCTCCTCCACCCGCCCCAGCCGCTCGTTCATCTCGGGGATGGGGCGAACCAGTTCCTGGATGGCGTCGAGCCGGGCCAGGAGCTGCTCGGAGAGGATGCGGTCGCGGGAGGCGTCGTCCATGGAGGTATGCCACTCTACTGCCGGAGCCGGTCGATGCGCAGCGGGATCGGACGGGTCGTATCGCCCGAGCGCCGCCTGCTTCACGATCACGGTGGGCGGCGAAGCCTCGACTTCCACGGCACACCGCAGCACGACATTGCGACGCTCCGGATCAGTGAGGCGCTCCGCCCCGGCGATCCGCACGTCGGCATCAACGCTGTCGCGCAGCATCCTCTCAGCTAGCGCAACCAGGGCGTCGGGGACGGGGAAGGCTGAGTCAGCAACGGTCATGACACATCATAGGGCAGAGCGTGCGCACGCCTTGGAGCCTTTCTAGTACTAGTACTACAGCGACAGTTATGGGGCATCGACGGTGTGGGGTTCGTTGAAGGCGTTAAGGATGTGCTGCCAGATGCCGGCGTGGCGCCAACGGCTGTAGCGACTGTGCACGGTTTCCCAGGGACCGAACTGCTCGGGGAGATCGCGCCAGGAGGAGCCGGTCCGTACCACCCACAGCATGCCGCAGAGGATGGTGCGGTGGTCATGATTCGGACGACCGATCGGTGGCTTCTGTGGGGGGAGAAGCGCGGCGATTCGCGTCCACCGCTCATCGGTCAACTCAAGATCACCGG
>JAABUL010006871.1_pt1 | contig 12756 bp, 10 predicted proteins | sample 5559151 | NCBI WGS metagenome assembly JAABUL01 (sample SAMN10711876, study PRJNA513368) | rock metagenome | isolation source: Antarctica rocks | place: Antarctica: Victoria Land, Pudding Butte sud | reverse complement strand
TATATTAACTCTTTAGTTAGTAGGCCTTATTACCTAAATACTAAAGGGGAAAACACTTTATTAAGCGAAGATTAATAGGTCTTTTAATTAAGATTCTATTAATTATTTAGGTTAGTATAGCTCTAAATACTTAAAAACACTTCTTTCCGCTTATTATAGGTCTAGGAAGTTATTAATAACTTCCTTTAATTTAATTCAAAAGGTCCTTAGTTCGATTCTAGGTCGCCTCTTAAAAGAGTTTAACCTAATAGTCTTACGTATTCCCCTTTAAAGCTTATTACGAGTTATATTACTTTACTACTAAGGGGTTAACGATAAAGCGTATCTAATAGTTAATAAACTAGATATAATTTTACTCTCTTTTTGCCCTCTAATTAGTTAATTAGTTAAGGGCAAAGAGTAAGTAATATCAATCGACTTAGGGTAATAGAGTTAGATATAAGTGAATTCTATAAGGTCAACTTCACGTAATGTAATATTACCTAATCAATTAGACTTTAAGGAAAAAGGGTGTGTTAAGAATTAGAGCCTTAGGCACTAGTTCCTTGGCACATCAACCTCCTTTTCAGCTGCTGTAATTAGAACAAGTAGATAGCACGTTACAATTCACTCAGTTACTGGTTTATCACACGATACACGTCATAAGTCTCGCCAAGTCCCAGAGTCGGCACAGCAGACGTCAGCATGCGAAGCAGGAACGACCGGAGCTTGCCTGGAGCTAGTGCGCCGGAAGATTTTCCTGTCACACTAGCGTCGGGGAAGGAAGGCTCGCGTGAAGGGTACTTTATTGGTGGAGACGCTGGAACTCGCAAGTCAATTTTAGGCTTCTTCTTTGTTGCTGGTAGACTTGTTCCTGAGAACCCAAGCTGCCGTCTACTTCCACTCTCTCCTCAACAGAGGCAGAGTTGCGGCCCTTGCTGAAGCACTGCGCGAAGAATCTTGGCTTTCAGGCCTGCTTACTGAACTTGGATTCCACAATACTGCTCATGAAACTCTGCTTGTTCTTGAAGACAACCAGTCAACGCTTCATCTTGCTATCAGTCATGCCAAATTCAATCGTACAAAGCATGTTGACTTGCGCAATTACTGTGGCCGCCAGGAATATTATTCAGGTCATGTCGACATCCACTATGTGCCTGCCGACCTTCAGATTGCAGATGGACTTACAAAGACTTTGGAAGCAGCCAGACGACAGCAGTTCATCTCTCTCCTACGCCTCTCTTCCACTCAATATAACGACCATCATTCTGAATAGGTGCATTGAGCCATGGAAGTATTCAGACCTTCCTCTGATTGCTGCAGCCTGCTGCTGCCTGCACATGATTTCACTCCTTGTCAGTCACTTACTTTCATGTAACTTACCAGCATTGATCTTGGCTTCTCAAAGCTCAAGGATCACTACGACCTCACCGATCGCAGCAGGCTATACCGCGCTGCAGTAGCACTCCACCCTAGCGAGCGCTTCCAGTGGTTTGAGGACAATTGGTTGATCAGAAGGGTGGCAAGCGTGAGGTTGCTAAATCGAAGACTGTAGTACGACGACCCTGGCGTGAGCACCTTAGAAGTCTACCAGAACCTCCTCCGAGCCCATTGAAGCGAGCAACAGCACCTGAGGGCAAGCCGAATCGCTTCACAGCGTTTCACATTGACCTCGGTAATTAGTACGAGAAGCATGCTTTGGTATGGTGGCTAGAGAAGGCTGAGGTGTTGCTTCCGAAGCTGGTGAGGCTAGCCTACAACCTCTTCGGTATACCAGTATGAGCTCTGAGTGTGAGCGAGCCTTCAGCCAGGCCAAGAAGATAGTGATGGACGGGCGCTTTGACCTTCAGGAGGATATTATCGAGGCGGATTAGTGCGTAAACAGCTGGCTATATAGCAAGCTTGTCAATGGCAGTGCTACGTGGTAAATGCTAGCATCACTTGGGGCAAAGGAGACTGCTCTGAGGTAATAGAGCGGCATGCCAAGAAGGAGCTGGAGAAGGCAACGAAGGCGGTGACCGCAGCAGATGGTGGCAGTGAAATGCGTACCTCAGCATTGATGCCCCTCCATATCTACTCAGCGGTACTGCCAACATAAACGAACCCGCCTTCACTGAACCCACGTGAAACACTAGTCAAACTCAGTCAAATAGGAAAAGACCATCTTTATCACCCTCAGTCAACCGAGCACTATCACGTTCACCGCCACCGCGCCAGTCTGTCAAAAACGACCCTCTGAAGCCGTTAATGAGTCAAACAATGCGTATACCACCCTCGAGTCAGTCCGACTAAGCGCCGAGGCCCAGAATTCCTAGAGACTATCTGTTGAGAACATTATTCGCCATGGCATCGTAGTCCTGCCATGGTCAAGCTTCATTGAAAGCAGTGAAGTTCATCCGTTTCGGACATACTAAAGGCGCCCACAATATCGCCCGGGGTCCCAATATTCTTGGTGTTGCCCACTGCGCCGAAGAGTTCGAACCAGGAGTCCAACCAGAGATTTGCGTCCGGGGGTTGATTCTGAATTACTCCAGCCAGAGCCTCGTTCGACATCGTGCTGTAATCAATGAGGGTCCACATGGTGTCCGTATCTGCCGAAGAAAGGGTTGCGATCCGCGGTCGATCGCTGGAGATCTCCCTGAAGATGAAGGTGTTTTCGGCAAGCTGTCGGAGAATGAGGGCCTAGGATAGCATAACCTGTTAGTGGAGGTTACGGATGGATACAGATACCGTATAGTTGGTATGGGGTCTCTTTGAGAACGACATGAGTAGACTCACCATCGTTGACACGTTCTGCCAATACTGGCCCACATGTTCCAAGTAAGATATGGCCTCCTGAAGGAGAGCTTGGGCTCTTGCAGAGACACCCGAATCCTCGCGATGTGCATGTAAAGCAGCAATAGAGCCTGCGACTATGGCACAGTAGCCATGGAAAGATGACTGTGCTATACATCCTGCACTACGAGCATGGCGGATGAGTTCCATCAGTCGAAGCGCGTGCTGCCAACCAATGTCGAATGCGCGGGCTAGGAAGCTAGCAGGAGCTGGATGTTGGCCTAACCCGATGCGGCTTCTCAGGAGGAAGGGATGGTTCAGCATGCAATAGGTCAGATGAAATAATGCTCGCGAAAAGATAATGGGCCCTGTGCGTTGGTGATTCGTTTCTCCGTCAGGTATGATATGCGGAGCTAGCATCTCTTGGATCGATTTGTGCATCTCTAGCTGAGTCTCGAGATGTAACAAATCCGATTCAATAGCTGCAAAGTCGGAACTAGGATCCCATGGAGGATAACGACTCCGGGTGTTATAACCTTGCAGCATATACTGCGCGCCTCTGCCAAGAGTGTAGGCCATGACTATCACGTGTGCGAACGGCGCTTGAGTTTCGGGTGGATCCAAGTAGGTGCGGTTCGACAGCTCGTCCAGGGTCAGCGTTTTCTTCCAAACTCCATCTTCCCATATTTGCTCCGGACACGGGAGTTGCAAGTGACAAGATGCGTCGAGGATTGCGGGAGGCCGGCCGCGGCCACACGATACCAATCGATCGAGAAGATAGACCGACCAAAAGACTCTCCGACGTTCTTCTTGCTCTGAATATGGGAGGTGAGGGGCAGTATCCAGCATGAGACCGAGATCTTGGGCGATCCTGACCGCCATCCCAATCTTCACCCACGCCGAACCGTGGCGTGTCTTGCCAGCTGCGATATCGTGTCAGTATGTGCTGTGCGGGTCCGACCGGCCAGACTCACCCGTGAAGTCAAACAGTGCCAACAATGCGATTGTTTGTACTATATGTATGTCTGCCACCTGACTTGCAGTGAGACAGTTCGAGACGACAGCCTTCCAAGACTGATTCGCATACTCCACAGAAATGTCTTGCGTGCGGCCAGTGAAGTATGGATTTGAGGAAAAGCGGACGGCAGTCGCCAGGACAGCCAGGTTCAGATATCCAGGGATGCTGCCCTGCGCTAGACGTCGACGGAAGGCGCCCTCGTGGAAAAAGGAATAAGGTTGGTTGTGACAGTAGGTAAAATATGTGTTGATGGCTGCGAGGAGGACATCACTGGGTAGTGGAACTGCTTCTGGTAAGGGTGCATTCCAACCAGACGTGATGTCGCTGACATGAGTGGGCGTAGCTAGACCAACACGGTTCTTCTTGTGGGGCAGCTCGTCGGAAGTAATGTCGTAGTTGTCATTTCCGAGCGCACCATGAGTTCCGGAACAAGTGTGACCTCGCGCAATGCTGCGGGTAGATGTAAGACCTATAATTCAGACAAGAAGAAGTGGGGAGAAGTGACCTACTCATGCAGCTGAGTTTTGGCTTCCTGCAGGCTGTCCTCGATCTCGGCCAACCTACGCGTGAGAAGGTCCTGGACACATCAGATGACGTGCTTCCTTAGGGGAACGTCTCAAAGGCTACATACCAGAGCGGAGACATTAGTGTCCGGTGGATTATCGTTACTTCCATCGTTTGGAACTTGCCGGCTGCGCGTCAGGTCAGGGTATCTGCAGTCTTCTCTACGTCAGCACTCGCTCTTCAAGACTCGATCAACACTTACCAAGCCTTAGTCGGTCACAATTGCCACACGTCGGACGATCGCCCGAGCAACGGGACTTTTTGCGCCTGTGAAAGATTAGCTAGATTACGATGAGATACCGCATGCCATTCCAGCGATGCGATGGACCGACCTGCACGAGTCACAAGCTTGCGCAATCCGCTGGACAGGCATGTAACGGACGAAGTCATTTCCTATTATGCTCATTCTGGTCGCACTGATTAACTGCCTTGGCTATTCCTTGAAGAGATCCTCGGCGACCTGAGAGCCCCAATAATATCCTACGTGACGATTAGATACCATGAAACAGGTGAAGTGCAGAGTGCTAGCAATAGTCTTTCATACTTTGGTGTAAGGATGTTTGTAGAATACGACCTGGCTGCGAATTGCGAGATACGTAGTAGTCAGTCCGCTTACCAAGCTGTAACAGTGGCGTCACGGCAGAGGGCCGGCGTGTGCTCTAAAAAACCGGCAAGGTCCGTTCTCGGCGAAATTTCGGTTCAATATCGTTCCGCGCAGTAAGGGAAGCTTTAACCGGCTCTGATCGGGATGAAACTCAACTGGTTTAAGCAGCTAAACTGGTTGAGACTCTTGATGACAAGTGTGTCACTTGACGACGCACGCTTCAGTGTCGAAATCGTCGCTGGTTACGTAGCGCAAGGCGGAACGCTGAAAGAGAAAATGAATTGGTGTCCCGGCGAGGTGCCCTAGGTAGGTCATCAACAATGGGATATTCTAGCAGAGTGTCCACCAAGCAAGCACTTTTGCTTGCTTGGCTTGCTTGTAGGATTCAAGCAAGCAAGCAGCGGATCGTCACAAGCAAAGTCCGTGCACAAGCACATTCTGCTTGCGACACAGGGATTATTAGCTAATCACTCCTTCCTAATACGGACCGGCTACCGGGCCGTCGACGGCCCGGACCTTATACGCTGAAACAAGCAAGCAAGCATAGAATTAGTCAAGCACAAGCAAGCAAGCAGAATCCTCGCAAGCAGCTTGTTTGCTTGGTGGACACCCTGTATTCTAGTGGATATACAAAAACGGTAGGCTACCGCGCTGGCGTGGAAAGTGCTAAAGAAGGACAAGTAGGGAGAGTAGCCGGAGACAGAAGCCTTCCCAGTCTGCGAACGTACATATGTTCACCGTGGAAGATGTCGACACTCGTGAGAATGTGTTGAACGGATCAGAAAAATGTGGCGAGAGAAGGGCATACGCGCCGCTTCTTACACATCAACGCACGAGTGTTCTCACGCAAGTGGTCCACCTAAAGGCTGCTAAGGCAGAAGTCGACCAGTCACAGCAAAATCTGCTGGAGGCGCCGGCGCGATTGCATACCCCCCTTTGGTGAATGGAACGCTGAGACACCCTGCACACGTCAAGCTGTACGTGAACCCCGCGCATGACATCCACGACATTGAGAGTACGACTGCTCGACTTACCGCCCAGTCCAAATTGGATTACGGTCAAGCGTAGGCGGTGGTCTCTTCCTTGTTGAGATCCTTTGCGCTCATCCAGGGCCCCCCGGGAACTGGGGAATCGTACACCGGTATGCAGCTCATCAAGATTATCCTGGTCATTCCACACCATAGCCGCTCAGACGCCTCAAAGACCGAAGGAGATGGCTCAGACCAGTGAGCTGCCCGGTGTTATCGAGGAGGTCGGTAAAAAATTGGGCATTCGGGGTTTTGGACTTGTTGAGACAGGCCCTGCCTTTGTTGAAGATGTCCTGTGCATAAAAGTGCCTGGCCCGGTCGTTCTTCATCTGACAGTTGTCGACCTACCTGGGCTCATATGCGTCGCGAATGAGGAGTAGATGGAAGAAGACGTCCAAACCGTTCAAAGTCTCGTCGACTCATATGCGCAGAACCCTCGCACGATCACACTAGCCGTCGTGCAAGCTAACAATGACATTGCCAACCAAGGCATCATTCAAAAGTCCAAGAAGTACGATAAGTCCGGTCAGCGTACGGTCGGCATAATTACTAAGCCTGATCTGATCATACTGGGACGGAGAGGCGGGTTGCTGCGTTGGCGAAAAACCAGGACCCCACGAAATTGAAACTTGGATACTTCTTGCTGAAGTTTCAGTGGTGTTGTTGAGCCTCAGGATAGCGTCATTGGGAAGCATATTCCACTCTTGCTGAGTTATGGAAGCAGCGGCTGTTTACACGTCTCCGTTGTCAAGACCAGGCATCGTGACTCGGTACTTTTGTACATAGCGGCGTCTCTCCGAGCGCTTATCTTTCTGAGAGTCGCAAACCATTCATTCCGCGTAGCTCGGTAGTATGTACGGCCTGCATAGATTTGTCTAGTGGGAAACAGCTCCGCGGCTGTTGGTACCGCTGAAGTCGAAGTCAAAGTAAGTGTGTCCGAACAGGAGGGGCGCAGTTAGGGTTGCACATACATTTAACACCAGGCGAACTCGCTTCTGGCAAGGCTTGTCCATGTAAAAAGGATCATCCAACTCCAGTAGAAGGTCCAGACTGAAAGCTGCAAGATAGGCCTCCATCTCTGCATCAAATTCGAGCTTTCTGCTCCCTTCTCTGTTGACAAGGGTGAAGCCCTGCTGTCTTTGACAGTGCTGCGATGTACTACTCCATATGGATTCGGTCATATGGATATGGACCTGTTCTGACAGCTCCATGTCCATATCCATAGCCTTTCCGTCCATATCCATATGGACTTATATGGATTAGCTATGCTTGGCGGTTTTATACTAGGTGTAGAGTGCCCGAAGGTTGCCTTTAGGGAGGATAAAACCTACGATTCCAGCGCTCTGATTGGCTAGCTAGGTCCGGCTTGGCATTAGTCCATACTCCATATCCATATCCATAACACTTTTCTCGAGCTCCATATTTATCGGTCCATATCCATACGGCCAATTTAGTCCATATGGACGAACATCGCAGCACTGGTCTTTGAGTGTACTATGTGAATTGAACGCATGAGACTTCCTTTGACTGTGTGTAGGAAAGGGAGGATCACAACAGTCTTCCAACGTGCAAAATTTGCCACAAGCATGCTAGCCTCAACATACAGCCTGAGCGGTAGAAGGTCGTTGGCGAGTACCTGCTAAAGGCCATGGGAAATGTCCTAGGAGCTGCGCTTACGCCAAAGATGTTGGAAGCCTGAACAGCCGCTTACTGGCAGCTAGTGAACCGGACAAGAGGCGCAGTTGCTGGCCACAACGGGCCAGTGGAAGGATGGTCGCGACTTCAAGATTGTCGCCAAAAGCCAGGAGTCGGGCGAGATCACATCTGTTTACCTCGCACCGGTCGACGAACGACCACTGCCTTCTTTGTTGCCGGGGCAATACATCAGCGTAAAGGTCTTTGTGCCGGAGCTGGGCTACCACCAGCCGCGGCAGTACTCGCTGTCCGACGCACCAAAGGCCGAGCACTACCGCATAAGCGTCAGGATGGAAACTAGCAACACAGACGGGCACCCAGGCTTCGTCAGTCACGTCTTGCATGATGTAGAGCAAGTTGGCGACACTACAAGCGTCTCTCATCGTTCGGCGAGTTCTTTCTGGACTTCACGAAAGACAAGGGGAAGCCGATCATGCTGATCGCGGCGGGAGTGGGCATCACGCCCATGATATCCATCCTGAACGCCCTCGTGCTCGCAGACTATCAGCCATGCATCAGCAACATTCCAACGGCTAGGTCGAGCAGCGTCTGCGCCTTCGCCAACAATTTAGCCGACCTTGCATCGAAGCACGCCAATGTGAGCTTCAAGAGCTTCGTCAAAGATGCAGATTCCTGCGGATGTCACGATGTGCGTGGCAGGTTATCGCTATCGGCCCTCGACCCGAAGGACGATCTGTTGCTCGACGACACCTCCACGCTGTACTTTGTGTACGGCCCGGAGGGTTTCATGGCCGACATCCACCGGGATCTCTGTGGTATGGGCGTTGGTTCTGCGAGGATCCGCATGGAATTCTTTGGGACTGGAGCGTCGCCATCAGCATGAGCGATAATACACTGATTGCAACGTCTTGGGTGCGGTATTGATCATGGTTGAGCCAGCGACTTTGCGTTTTGAATGCTCGTGGCGACTCGGTCCATCTCTATGGACTTCAGACGAAACAAATTCCCGCACACTCGATCGCTACGCTGGAGACTCAACCATCGGTCACAAACTCCCAGTCATGAACTGCGCCTCTCCCAGCCCAAAACTCCAATCCTCGCGCTTATTCTCCACGCACGAGATAAGGAGATCAGTCTTCTTCACACCGCAATCCGCCGATAACCTCTCGGCGAGTGCCCCGTACGTGGCTTGTTTGACCTCCGCGCTGCGGCCTTGCTGAAAGATCTGAATGAAGACTACATCTTCCGTCCTTTCGAAGCCGAGATTGGTGTCCTCGCAGATGATGTCACTGGGTTCGTGTTGAGTGATGATCTGGTGGATTAGTTAAACGATTTTCTGATCTTGTAGGGCGGAAGAGCTTACCTGGTATCGGTCTCTGGCTGGGGCGTTGAACTTCTGCAACATGACTTCTTGAATTACGTCGGCCAACTTCCGTAGCTGCTCAGGTGAGCGTCTGCCCTTGATCACTTCGATCCTGACAAGAGGCATGTTTGCGGTGCTGTGTCGATGATGCTGAACGGGGCTGTGTAAAGCTCTTCTCTGTTACCGTGTGTCTTCAGCTTCTTCGATGTTGCAGATTAGTGATGGTGGCGAATTGTTGACGAGGTCTTCTCGAAGAAAGAGCGGGATATGTCGATTATATCGAATAGCTTTTGTTGACCTAGCGCTTCGCTCCGACTGGTTCGACGGGCTTAAGCAGCGGATTTTGCGGATCCAAGCGGAAGTCGTCCGGACCGTTGTCTCAGCAGGGACCTCGGGCGCTAAAGCGCCGATAGCTTAGACTTAGACTTACTAAATTAGGAAATTTGCTCTCCTAGAGTCTAAGTTTAACTTCCGGTCCGTAACTAAAGAATCTAAACTCATTATTAGTACTAATTCTAACTATAAGACAAGATAGTAAAGAGGTAATTATAAGTTAAAAGTTATATCTTTAATATAAGTTATACTATCTAAGTTTACTAAATAACTATTATATTCGCTACTTTTATCCTTAAGAGCGCTACGGCCTTAAGGCTACCTCTATAGGCGTTTCTACTATAATAGTAAAGCGTTTACGTATAATTCTAACTATTCGCTCTCGTTACCTTAAGTATATTAGTAGCGCTTATAGTATATAACCTTACTAATTAGAATCGGATATTAAGACGAGTACTTTCCTCTAAATAGATACGATATAGTTTAAGGTCGTATTATATTTCCGAAGTCTTAAGTCGTATTTAGTTAGCGTTACTATTATAGCGTTAAATATCTAACGCGATTAGTAGCGCTTAAGCCTCTATAGAGTAACTACCGAGTCCTACTTACTCCTTATATTAGGAGTTAGGGCTAGCGTCTATACTATTACTATTATCGTCTCCTTATACTATCGGTACTACTATACTATCTTACTTACTTATAACTAATATATTAAATTTCGCGAGCTTAGTATTAACGAGCTTCTATATACTATCTACTATTAAATTATCTACGTACTATAGTATTCTCTAAGTATTACTTAGAATAACTAGTATAGATACTATTAAGAATTAGTAATTTAGAGAGTTAGTAAGAGTAAGCTTAAGGTACTTACTAAGGGAGCTATCTTATTTTTTTTAAGATAGCTACTCCTTTTCTATTCTCTCTTTAATTAATTAACTAGCTAGTAGCGCTATACCTTAGTTTCTATAGTATATTCTACCTCCTACTACTATTTAGGCTTCTTAATATATATTATAATCCTATAAGGTAGTATTACGTAAGTACTTCTTTAAAAAGTAGGTAGTAGTAGGTATTATAAGTAAGATAACTTAATAGGTATAAATAGCTATAGACCTTTTAGTAAGATTATAATATAAGTTAAATACGAGAATATCTAAGACTTTCTTATACTTCTATATACCTAAGTAAGTATTCCTATCTCGACTATCTTACTATAAGAATAGTAAGTAGTACCTATTATCTTACTATTAAGTAGTCGAGTACTATTATATAACTCCTATAGTATCTCGCTTAAAGGATAGCGAGATATAAGCCCGAAGCTAACTACCTCTATCTAATTACTTATAGTTTAAATATCTACCTATAATAATATACCTATAGATTTAATATCTAACGGATACTTAAGTAAGATTTAATACTAGAAAGTATATAGTAGCGCTAATATCTCGTCTAGTATAGCGGTTATTAATATAGTTACCTAGTAAGCGCTTAAGGCTATCTCTAATCTAGCTTAATATTATAGATTCCTATAAGTTCGCCTAGGAAAATTAAATTACGAAATTATAACGTATTTTAGCTTTTTCCTACTAAACGTTAGTATTAGAGTTCGTAACTCTATAGTACGTTTCTAACGTATAGTTCGAAATAGGAAGTATATAAGAACTATTACTAAATATATATAGAGATAAACGGCGATATAAGTATAAGGGTTATATAAGTAATAGCTAATATATAGGGAATATACTTCGACTTAAACTTATAACTTTTAGTATATAGTATATATAATATAGGTATTTACCCTAATATAAAAGCTATAAAAAGATACTTACGTAGTAAAGGTTACTTCTATAAAGGTAGTATTCTTAAAGAAGCCGTATTAGTACTTATTATATTACTCTTAAAGTTATATAATATCTTACGTAATATCTATTCCCTAGTAGAAGAGTAACCTATTTACTCTATCCTATACCTTACTATCTACGTAGGTTAGAATTATTAGCTCTATTTTAGTAAGGAACTAACTATAAGTAAGGTCTTAAGAAACCGCTATATTACTAAGTTATATTAGGCGTAGCGTAATAGCTATAGTAGTATTTAGTCGTTATAGGAACCTTATAAACTATAAATACTTTTTACTATAACTAGAAATATATAATATTTCTAAGTAAGCTTAATAATACCTATAGTACGAGTACAAGCTCTATTAAACTCTAGACGAGTAGTTAAAGAGTAGCCGAATCTAGAGTATACTACTATTAATAGATACGAACCTAGTTAGTAGGCTAATAAATTCCTAAGCTATATATAGGTATAAAAATAGGAATCTAATACTATTACTAAAGCTACTATAAACGTTAACCTAGATCCTATAGCTAAAGGTACTAAGTAGGAGTTATAGATAAAATAGCTTAGGATAAGCGGGTACGTTATAAGGCTTTATAAGGATAAGATAGTAGACTCCTATAAGTACTCTACTACGAAAGACTTAGCTACTCTTAAAGACCTTCGTAATATTAGTATTAAAATACTTCGTAAAACGTAGAAATAGTACTAATATAGTCTAGAATAGTATTTAACGGATTTATAGGCTACTTATATAAGTAGTTTCTAGTATACTACTAATTTAGAACGAAAGAATAAAACGTTTTACTATAGAATAGGGTAGGATATATTAGAGATATATCTTTTCTACTAAATATAGATACTTATATTTTTATAGAATAGATAGTAGAGTAAGCTTTTTCCGAATAGCCTAGCTATAATAGTAAGAAAGGCTACGAGGTTAGAGTAGAGTATAAGGTAGATATATATAGGCTATAACTAGTTTACTAATAGTAGTAATTATAGGAGCGACTATAAAGATAGAAGTAATAACGGTAATAAGGAGGTAGAGGATAATAGTAATAGCTCTAGTAATAAAGAGAGTAGTACGAATAGTAAAGTCGAGAAAGAGTATACTTATATAAAGAAATTTTTTATAAGTCGGTATCTATACTATATAAAGCGGTAAATATAGTATATATAACGATTTACTAAACTTTCTACTATATTAGGCTAAGATAATAGTAATAGTAAGGATCGAAAGTACGAGCTATTTAAGAAGCCTATTATTACCGTTATAAAGTTACTAATTTAATAGTACCTTACTAGATCTCTATTTTAATTACTAATACTATTCTATATAACGTTACTATCTATTAATAATAGGTCCTACGCCTAAGAGGAGCTAGGCTCGTTTAATAGTTATCTCTTAGTACTAATTTATTACGGTTAGCTTTAGGTATTCTACTATACTATAAGATAGTAGATATACTCAGGGTAGTAGACGAAGGAATCGAGTCGATTCCTTTGAAATCGGGTGAGAAATTAGGATTAGGGTAGAAGCGCAAGAGTCGATTCCTTTGCTCTACTTGAGTTGATTCCTTTGCTTAAA
>JAABUL010006857.1_pt1 | contig 12756 bp, 10 predicted proteins | sample 5559151 | NCBI WGS metagenome assembly JAABUL01 (sample SAMN10711876, study PRJNA513368) | rock metagenome | isolation source: Antarctica rocks | place: Antarctica: Victoria Land, Pudding Butte sud | reverse complement strand
AACGAACTCTCAGGTTCAATAGTGATAAACGACGAAGACGAGTGAGAAATCGATGATATATTGAATTTTCGTCGATATCGAAGACGACTTCAGTATAGAGTCAAATGAAATGACTATGACAATGATCTCAATTGATACAACGCTGATGACGACGAATTTATGAACGCTCAGAAGATCGTTGATGATTTTCATATTCAATACTCGAACAAATCGCGCTAATCAACAATTCAATCAATCACGATTTAACAGGTCTGAGTCTGTGAAATCATGATTGAGCAATCAATCGAGTCGAGCAGAAAATACATTCATGCGAACATGAATCGTCAAAGAAAGAGAATAATGTCACGATTCTAGCCTTGTCAGACTCAGTCTTCTAGCCTTGTCAGATCTATTCTCGCTTCGTCATCTTGACTAGTCTCTATTGAGCCTAGCGTCGACTGAGAAACACATATATGTAGTCAGCTTCTTTTCTGTAGCTATCTTTCTTTCTTAGCATTTATCTTCTAGTTAAATGACACTCATATTGACTCGCTCTATGCTGATCTCTAACACATTATTTTGTCAGCATCACTTCTTGCTCTTTGTGCTTCTGCTCTCAAATCAACAGCTGAATCTTCATAGTAATGATGAAAATACTCTTTGAACTTTGTCTTGTACTTGATTTCGTAGTGAACAGACTCTTCATCATGATTTGTATTTTCATTGTTTTTGTCATTTCAAGTCTTGTAAAGATTTAGCTTCATTGTAGAATTCAAAATATTTGCAAAATTATATATTGTTTCATTGCTGTTTTTGATCTTAACATAATACTTCGTAAGTTTGATTGAGACTTTTTCACAAGTCTTTACTATAATAGCACTTGATGAGCAAGTACTTCTTCTTATATTCTTTTCAATCTGCTCAAGATGATTAAAAAGTGCATTAAATATTTGAAATTTCAAGTGAATATTTGCATTAGTTGTTCATGACACTATTAAAGTGCATTTGTAGAAGAAATTTAATAAATTGTCAATAAGCAAAATCATGAATCACTCACTTTCATCAAGTTTAATCTTTGAAATCTTGAAATCTTCGCAGTATTTCTCTGTTCAAAGATCAACAAATTCACGTAGTTGATATGCTTAATGAAGCATCAAGTATGTAAAGTTTCAATGAATACAAATATCTTGTATCAGTTTTCTAAATCTTTTATCATTCTGCTCTTGAAAAGCTCTGAAGTGAATCAATTGCTGAGAAGAGTCGTTGACAGCTATCATCAGAGCATGAATTTAATTTCATGATTAATAAATGCATTACTTTTTTACATTATCATTCAAAGCAATATCTTTTTGATCATAACAAATAATTCTTTGCTTGTTTTAATATCTTGCACTTGCTCATTCTTTAATTGAGCAATAACATTATCAGCTATTATTTTCAATTCAAGAGCTTGAATAAAATCTTGAGTCATAAGATTAATGATGTAAATCAAGCAATTAATGAAATTCTGTGTTCTGTCTCATTGAAACTTGCAATGACTCATGATCTTTTCAAGTTTCTCTTTCAAGATACTATTATTGCTTGCATTATTAATAACAATCTTGAAAAGCTTGTTTTTAATAGCATAGTTCTTCAGAATTTTCATTAGCTTCATCATTAATTGATGATCGATATGCTCAATATTAAAAGACGTAAATTCAATAAAATGTTCACGAAACTGAAATTCAACATTGATTCAGTATATCAACACTTTCAAGTACGCTACTCTTTGAGAACTAAATCATGCATTCAAAGCAATAAAGATACATCATGACTCTGTAAGATTCAATCTGATCTTATCACAAATCTTCTTATAGTATGAAAGAATCATGATTGTCATCTTTATGCAATGTGCAATCTTCAGATCTGAACGAAGCATTTGTAGCAGCTTTTGAAATTGATCATTATCAATGATTTGAAAGAATAAATTTAAGTCAACAAAAATCTTGTATAATTGATTTTCTCAATTTTCTTGATTGAAGACAAAGATTAACTTAATATGACTTTTCTTTTAATAGTTTATCAATTTTGCATTATTAATTTGCATTATCAGATATGACTTACTCATTCAAAACTCAGTTCAATCTGTGATTGCAAATGTTCGCGTTTTCACTCTGTCGCTATGCAAAAGTCTGATTCAAGATGCTTTTTCATAGCAGACGTGTTAAAGTTATTAAAAGCTGTTGAATGATTCATAATCTTATGACAAATTGTGCATAAGATTTTAGACAATTTTTCAACAATCGAAGTCAACTGTATAAAGTGATTTCATATATTAAATTGCTTATCGTCTTTGACTTTTTTGAATCAGAGTGAATTAACTATCTTTTTTTGAGTCTTATTTTGAATACTCTCAACAACAGAGATTTAAGATCATCATTGTAGAAAAGAGTCATCTGTATTCAAAGTTTATTGAACATACTTGCTATTTTCTTTTATCTTGAGCTGTGAAAAATTCTGATGAATTTTGTTCATTGCTTCTTGTTTAATCTTCTTCTTTTTGAAATGATGTAAAGAATTTATAAATTATTGAACTTAACTTGCAAAGTCTTCAGAATGAAGACTATCTGAAGATGAACTATGTGAAATGCTTTCGTCAAACAAATTGAAAGTTGTCAATGAACTAGACATTTTATAAAATAGTTTGTATTAACAACAATAGTTGTTAATAGCTTGAAGATAGTATATAAATGATGTAATGAGTAATGCGAAAAGATAATGCAAAGAACAAGTGAACATGTTGTTTTATGTTTCTATTTTTAGCACTCTTGACATCAAGTTTAAGTTCTTGATGAATTAAGTTGAGTTGACTTAATTTCTAGTTGAGTCGAGTCACGTCAAGTTGAAAATATGAGCAACTCGACTCAAATTAAGTTGAAAATGTGAGCAACTCAACTTGATATTGATTCAAGTTCAAAATGTCAACTTGAAACTTAACTCAATGATCAGTTTAGCAAAACTTCATGAGAATCTGAAGATTCTAAGAATAGTCTGACTTAAGAAAGTAGTAGAAAGTGAAAAGACTCATTCATTACTCATCATGAAAATAGCAATTGAAGTGATGATGAATTGATTAATGAACATAAGTATGTTAAATGCATATTATGAATGTGCATGTAAGCTATTTAAGAAGAATTATCACATCATACAATGCTTCAGATGTCAAGAATTTAATCACATGATTAAATTTTACAGAAAGAATTAATGTTACATTAAGTGCACAGATAAATATCACATTGAAAGATGCATGATGTTTTCAAATAGAAAATGTTGCATTAACTGCAATGAAAATCACGAATTTTGAAGATGTATCTGTTTCAAATGATGACAGCAGATGAAATAAGCATTTGAAATTTATAGAAACAGATTGTTCAAATATTCAGAAGTATCTAAATATAATTGCACATTCTTACAATTCTTAAGCTCTTTGCTGTCTTCAAGCTTTGCAAATTCAATGAATTCTTTGAAGTTCATGAATTCTCTCAGTTCAACAAACTTGTTGAACTCAACAATAGTTGTGCTGAAAACACGCAGTCTAGTCACTCATGAATTAACATGACAGATGATAAAAGTCAAGAAAAGATGTGTTGATTATTTCTCTTGCGTGAGTAGTGACTCAGATGAAACATCACTCAAGCAGAGTCAGAAATGATAAATCAGAAAACAAGACAGACTCTTGATGATTAAAAACATTCAAAAAGTCTTCTTTTTGCAGAGTTAACAACAGTTACAAATAACTTTATGATAGAACAATCTTTTCAACAAATATTGCAGTACAACATCAGAAAATCATTGAAAATTCAGAAATCATTTTTAATCAACAGAAAAGTTCGTGATTTCAACATCATAGTCATACAAAAGCAGAGTTGCAACATTAATGATATTCAATCATTTAACTCAGCTCACAACTTCTTTTATCTAGTGAAAAACACATCATCACAGTCAAGAACATGCATATATGTAAACAAATGCTTAAGATTTGATCAATGAATGATAGAAACAATTGAGTCAAACATCTGCTTAATCAGAATATTAACTTACAATATAGATGACAAAATACAAACGTTGCAACTTATAAACATTTACAATTCATGTTCATTATTCTTTACATTTATAAAGAAATCTTCAATCATTTCTCACTTAAGTAAATTACTCAAAGATGACTGCAAACAACTGATCATGAAAGATTTCAATTTACATCATTCTCATTAAGAGAAACAAAGATGTTTTACTCAACATGCAGCAATCAACAGTTTACTTGACATCATTACTAATATTAAGCTGAAATTATTGCTAAAATCAGACATTATTACTTGTAAGACTTACAATCAGTTTACAATTATTGATTTAGTCTTTAGCAGCGAGAAAATACAGTTCATAACATGCAAGTGCAAGATACACATTAATTTGCATTAAAAATTGAATCATTTTTCAATTGTTATAGAACTTTGTTTACAAACAACTTCAGTACAATCTTCAACTCAATAATTATAAAAGAAAATGAACACAGAAGCATTAAGTATGTATTTGCATATGCATCTTTCGTTGAATCATTCTTTGAACAGCAAGACAATAATGAATGAAAGAGTGTGCAAAGCTATCAAGATATTACAGAAAATCATTGAGAAATTTACTTTCTTGACAAAGTCATTAAGTTAAGCAAAGAACTTCTGAAATTCAAACTGCTCAGAAATAGTAATAAAATCAAAACAACTGTGAATCATATGAAAAATACAAAGCACACTAAATGCATGAAATGAATATCTGAAACACAATGATCATAAAAACAAGATCATTCAACAAGCGAAGCATGCACATTTCAAATCACAAATGCATGAGCTGAATGATGCACTTAAGTCAATATGATGCTTCGCAAAATGAGTCAGAATTGAAAGTCAGCTATTTAAAAAAAACTTTCTCAGTTTTTGTCATTAAAGTAAAGTAATACTGATCAAATGATAATGATGTTCAAGAAAAAAATCAAGATATTGCAAGAAAAATTCTTTCTCTCACTTTCTCAGACAAACATCAATAACATCACAGACTCATTTATACTCTTGACAATGTCATCTGATTTACACATTTTAAAAGATAAAGTGAGATAAACAATTAAAAGAATAAAAGCAAACAAAGCATCAAACATTTCAAACATTTTAAACAGAATGTTACAAACAAATCTTGCAGAACTGATCTCAATATTAATGAGTTTATTCAATGCATATATAATACACAAATATTAATTGAAGCAATTTAAAAAGACTTAAATGATAGTATTATGCGAATTGAAGAAAAGCAATTATACTGATTTGAAAACATATTAATTCATTGCTTTGCTTGATATCATGAAAAAAGCTTTGAAGTTAATCATGATTAAAAGATTAAGTAATATAACTGAGATTCATTACATGCTATCTGATGCTCAAATGAAAGTGAAATGTAAGTGATTCATGATCTTAACATTAAATCTACTAGTAAATCAAGTTCACATAATATGAGACTGCAAAATTAAATATGTAACATTCATGCTAAGTTTAAACATCATTGAAGCATTTAATCAAGTCTCACACGTCAGACTTCTGCATACTTTGAAAATGAAAAGAATTTCAAATTACATAGTTAAATGAGCATGCAGCTTTCTTAAAAATCAAGAAACATTACTGAGATTCAACAAGTAAACAAGTGATATGTGTAAAATAAATGCAAACATATCACAGAAATTTCTCATTTCATCAATTTTCTTTCTATTTTTCAATGTAAATCTGATTAAGAAATGCGAAGCATTGAAAATTAAGATCAAAGTGTTTAACTTTGTAAATGACATTAACATTTTAACATATGATAAATTCATTAAAGAAATTTGCAAAACATTAAGCAAAGCACATAATGTCTGCATGAAATGAACTTGCACTTATGATGCAACATTTGCATCAGAAAAGTATGAATTTATGCACTTCATCAGAAAATCAAAGAGATTTGACATGATAACTAGCATACAAATAGAAAGCTCAATTATTAAGTCAAAATCAAACATGTAAGTTCTGAAAGTACAACTGAACACAAAATTGCAATGAAATGTGCATCTTTGTCAAATCAAAGTGAATCACATTACATGAATGCTAGCACTTAGTTGACTTAAAGTCTTTACATGAGAAATAATCTTCACAAAAGCAAGACAAATATACTCAGCAGTAGTAAGATCAGAAATTGCATTTGAAACATCAGTCTGATATCAGCAAGAAAAAAAGAAAGAACTATTAAATAAAAAATGCAAACTTGAAACATTATAGAATCAGACTTTGTATCACGTTGCAAAAATATTCAAAAGAGTAAGCATCAAGACTCTGAAAGCAGAAATGTTCACAAGCTCGCTGCATGTTCATTTGAACATGTTATAAGACAAGATCACGTTACGCAGTTGAATCAATGATTGTATGCAGAAAATCAGACAAGCATGCAAACTGATATGCATTTGTTTGATGAGTATCAATTGCATCATTTCTTGCTCTTTCATCATTAAGAAAGTGATGCTTCTGAACAACTTAATTTAAAAAGATGCAAAAATACAGTCAAGATGTGAATAATTAACTCTTGCTGCAATAATTTCAACTAGTAACAGCATTGCAATAATGCAGTATCACAGAAGTCAGTGAAAGCAATGATGAGAAAAATATAGAAAATGCATTGCAGATGTTTACATCATCTTGACACAAAGATTGCATCTGTTCAACAAGATGATAAAGATGCAAAACAATCTTCAGAAGATTGAAAGCATTCTCATCATTTATATTAAAATTGAATGCATAAATTTGAATGTTTATCTACATTTTAAAAACATTTCAGATGTAAATAGCATGTGATACAACTGTGACTGAAATCATCAAATGATGAAACATGTATTCATGCATTGCTTGAACTGATTGCATTTGTGATCAAGAATGTTACAAGATGTTAACTTCTTAAACTATTAAATAATCATTACTATCATGAAGAGTTTTAAAGCAGCTGCAAGAATGATAATGAAAATAAAGCTTTTAAAACAATTTAAAGTGATTGAATCACTCATTCTTTAACATGCAATTAACATGAACTAATTTGATACATAGTCTCATAATGATAGTTTTGACTGCATGAAGCAGTTGTATAAACAGTGAGTGATTTTCTATTTCAAAGAGTTTTGTTCACTTGATATAAATAGCATAGAATCTCTCATGAGTCAACTTAATTAATATCATAAGAATGTATGAATTTATTATTATTATTATTAAAGAGTTTAATAGAAAGTTCAATATTAAGTCATGAAGAATGCATTTTATTGAGCTAATTAGCATATGCTATGAAGCATGTAAGAAGCATGTATGAAGCATACTATGAAGTAAACTATGAAGTAAATCATGAAGTAAATTATGAAGTAAATGATGCATGTTTAAACATATTGCATGAAGCATGTTTTGAAGTGAGCAAGCTGATGAGCAAGCTGATGAGTAAACTAATGAGTAGATTAATGAGTAAATAAAATGATAAGTAGAATGATGAGCATGTAAATAAATGAGCATGTAGAATGCAAAAAACAAAGATGTTATTAAACTGTTTAATGATGCTGTTAATCATTTAATTTTCTATGTGCAAAGATAAATGATTCAATTTATCAGCTATTAAATTTAAGTACAAGATTAATGATGTAATTAAGTAATGTTTGATTAAATGTTTAATTTAATCAGCTGTCAATGATGTTAATGATGTCAACATGATAATTAGTTGCATATGATTGACTAATTAGCACTCAAGAATTTGTCAATGAATGATCAGTTTAAGCAGCAGTCTTTTCATCATTGATTCAATTTCAAAGAGTATTACTTAATATTTCATATTGATGAGCAAGTTTTGCTTGAAAAGAATTTTCATTAGCTGCTGAAGTCTCGTTTCAACAAGTATAAGCAAGCATTATGCATTCTTTCTGTGAAAGTTTTATATCTTCAGAAGATATGAAGAATATAGAAAGAGTGAGAGAATGACTGTCATCATTTTGCTGATATGTTGAAGAATTACACTTGACAGCAATAAAATATGAAATGTGAATTTTCAGCCCTATAGGGCTGTCCCACTGCTAGGTTTAGCCCAGTGCTAGGTGAACCCTTCTAGTAAGCAAAGCGCTAACCCGAAGGGGCTTAGCCACGCACGTCTGAGGTTGAGGCAAACTTTCAACAACACAAGCTAATGATTCGAGAATCCCACGCTCATAGCTCAAATGCCAGAATATCAAATTCGAAAGTCATGATCACAGACAACAAGAGATTATATTCATCTCGAAAGCCGTTGCTTGTCGCTGTTACAGTGAATGTAGCGACTCTCTCGCTCCCAATCCCTGGCGTAGCAGTCGTTTGTACCGTAACTGTGACAACGCTCCCATTGCCAACCGCCGGTGTATTTGTCGCACCCCCAGTCGTAAATGCGCTAGTGATCACGCTCGCAATAAGGTTGGCGTCGGTTGTAGATACAGCTGCTGATGTTGAGTTTAGAAACACGTATGTGAATGAGCCGATTACTAGGCTCGCCGAATCAAGAGATACAGGAATGCCTGATATCGTTATTGCGGCGGCACCAGGTAGCAGTGTAGTACCTGCGATTGTTATGCTGCCTTTTGCATCTTCCTGGATTTGCTGGCCGCCTAGTATAGGAAGTATTGGGGTGGGTGATGAGGACGGTACTGCATATGTGAATGATCCTATGACCAGACCCTCGAATTCGAGTGATATCGAAGTGCCTGAGATTGTGAGACCTGAAGCGTCGGGTAACAATGTAGTGCTGACAACGATGATACCGCCATTTTTTGCTTGTTGAACTTGCTGGCCGCCTATTGTGGGGAGTGATAGAGCGGACGCGAGGACTGATGTTGCATATGTGAATGATTCTATGACTAAACCTTTAGATAGGGAAATCGGAGTGCCTGATATCGTTATACCGGATTGTTCTAGTGTCAAAGTTGTCGCGGCAAAGACAACGTTTCCTTTCGAATAAACCTGGGGTTGCTGACCTCCTATCAATGGCAGGGTTGGAACTGGCGCTGACGGCTGCATTGCGATCGTGAATGATCCTATCAACAAGCCTTTAGACCCGAGAGAAACCGGAGTGCCTGATATCATTATCCCAGATTGCTTCGGCGACAGAGTTGTTCCAGCAAAGACAGCGTTTCCTTTCGGATCAATCTGGGGTCGCTGACCTCCTATCAATGACAGAGTTGAAGCTGGCCCTAGCGACTGTATTGCAATCGTGAACGTGCCGATGCTCAAGCCATTTGCGCCAAGAGAGATGACAGTTCCTGCCACTGTTGTTCCAGGACTTCCTTGAGACAGCGTCGTGCCTGCCAGAATTATATCACCATTTGAAGCTAACTGAAGAAGCTGGTTCCCTATCATTGGCAGTGGCGAAGCTGGTACTGGTGATGGAAGTGCGAAAGTAGAAGTCTCTATGATCAAGCCATTAGGATCGAGCGATACCGCGATCCGTGCTATTGTCGTTCCCGCGCCTCTCAGTGATAAAGTTGTCCCTCCGATGACAATGTCATCATTTGGCGCTGTTTCGACATGGTAGCCGCCTATTGAAGAAAGATTGGGAGGATCATTTAACGAAGTTAGACTGCTGGTTCTAACTATTACGTAGGTTGATGTCACCGAGACTGGAATGTTGTCGAGCGTAATGAGAGCAGTACTAGCACTTAAAGTTGCTCCATTGCTGCTGAGTCCTTCACTGGGAAGAATGACAGCCGTATGAGACCCTATCACAATTGGGCTTGGCGATGTAGAAGGAATCAAGTCTAAGAACACGATTGGGGAGTTTCTATATTGACTTTGAGGCCCAGTGGTTTCTTGGCTAGAGATTCCCGCCCCCTCGCTATCTGGAGCACCAGCTCCTGGCCCGGCGCTGGGTTTGAGATTAGAGCTAGAGTTAGGGCTGTTATCAAGGGTCCTAGATCCTCCATTATCTGTATTCGCACTGGTGGGTCCTGAGCCAGAGTCCAAATTCGGGCCAGGACCTTGACTAGGGTTAGGTTCACTTCCGTCTCCTAATCGTGAGCTTGACGCTGGATGCAGGTTGGACCCAGGATTCGGGACGAGGCTAGGCTGGCCGGGGAAAGAATTCGGTTTTGACGAAGGTCCGGCTGATGCGGTCGGTGCCGGAGTGTTAGGAACAGCTGTGAACGCAGGAGCAGCTGACGATGATGAAATTGTTCCAGCTTGCGACGTTGGACTTGGAACAGGATGAAAAAGACCTGAAACGGGCTGTAATATTCGTGGCGGATCCCAAAGACCAGATATATCAGCCGTGCAGCTTGACCAGGCTGGATCGAATTTGTAAATCTCGGAGGGGACTGATATTAGAGGACTGCAAGAATCGTATGTCATATATAGAAGCACGGGAGTATCAGGTGATGCCCATCCCAGTCCGTCCCCACCGATGTAGCCATCAGTAGTAGCATAGAATACCGATGAATCGATAGCATTGCTTCGCCCTCTGTATGAATCCCCAACGATCCCTGTGATGCTTTTGACTCCACAATCTCTGTAAACTGTACGTAAGCTTTCAGAACATTGTAATAGAAGATTTGATATGGTTACTGACACTGTAAGGTCACGAGGCTGCATTACTGTCCATAGGTAGCTCTGATACGCCCCGATATTCTGATCAACAGCCGTAATCCCAGCGCCAGTTCGAAGTTGGGATGATGCGAAAGACAGAGTGCTGTTTGCGTAGGATGATTCAACACGACCACCGTGATCAGAGGCAAGTAATGATTGAAATGCAACATAAATCGATGACGAGATACTGTAAACCAGTTCAGATTTGTATTCTTGAAACGCACGGGACTAACATACAATGTAAAGCCACCCGAGACCAAAATATAAGGTCTAGTTTCGTTCTTGTTCAAGATACCATTCGTAGACTGGTTCTTACCTGCGATAGTCGTTGCATTTGATGAAACTGTTGAAGTTGGCCAAACAAAAACCTGGACAGATTCTTCATTGAGACTACAAGCACCACGGCATGATGATTGAGAAGTGTAAACGAATGAAGGATTATAAGAAGCTGCTGAGACCAATGAAGAAGCAGCGTTAGCTGCAAAGAACGAAGAGAAAGCACCAGTATCAAAAACAGTTTGTGATACATTTAGAGAAGCTCAGTACCCATAGATATTGGTTGATCCAGTAATTGTACCCGTCGCTACAAATCGTGACATGACCTCGTCATATTCAGAAATACAATTGCGGCGACGGCTGGTGCAGCCTTGATCTCCTCGAGTGCAAGAAAGGTAATTCTGCATATGAATAGTCGGTTGCTTCTTGTATACAGCACAGCTTCGGCCAATAGTGATGCCACTTTCGAGATACTTGACCTTTGACCATTGTTGAATACACGAAGAGGGGATCTTCGAGAGAAACCCAAGCTCGAACAAACCAATGGCTGCCACATGCTGAAGCACAAGACTGAGCGCGAAGACCAATGCAAGCAATCTTCTAAACATGTCAGTTGTACCGCTTACGCCACTCAACACCACTATGAATATAAAAGAAATGTTGCAGTAAGAGCGACAACAAAGGTAGATCCGAGAATCATGAGTGACTGCAAGAATGGCTTTATTATACAAAGCAAGACGGCACAATTCTTCTTAGGAGCGCCAAATTAAATTTTAGACCCTGGAAATTGAGATGAAGAAGACTTTTGAGGGGTGATAGACATGATTCTCTCCATCCACTCAACTTGCGTGGTCAAGATCTGAAGTAACATCAGAATTCGTTACCCCCCTTTAAATCTTACTCGTGCTCACCCGACTATTAATCACATCAAGTAGTGAATTCGCTAGCCTGATAAAGCTAGTCAGCCCAGGCCCTAGTCGACAGAGTCTTTACGTTAACCCACGAACGTTAGCAGAAGGGTTAGTGAAGGTGAGTTATAGCTGGGTGAACACGAGTATCACAGACTATTATTATCTCATGAAACATTCATCGAGGCTGTCTTCGCCCTCAAACTTTGCGCTAACTTCGCGGAAGAGATGCAGAAGGAAATTGTGCGAGCGGTGATGATCCATTGCTCTCTGTGCAGAGCAAGGACGACAAATTCGAAACGGTATGCGTGTAGTATTTCGTGATGAGGATGCAGTTTACCTTGCCTCCATCATCATCAATTTAGCCTGGAACAGAGGATGATCTGATCTTTCTCGAGCTGAAGAGATCGAGAATATCGATAAAGTTAAGAAAGATGAACGCTACTTTGTACGAGTATGAAAAGGAATAAGGTGAGAGGAAAGTCGTAAAGGCTTTTCGACCAGGCACTAGACCGACTTAAGGCTAGCCCTACGTCACTTACTAAGTTGATGCACTAAAATCGTAAAGTATTGCTAAACATGTTACTTAAAGTCTGCGTAGTTAGTCTGCAGTTAATCTGAATGAGCTTAGTTGACAGTCGTTTGAGATTCTGAAGCCATAAAATCTTATATATTTTTCTACTTTATGTGAATTTTAATATACATTTAGATAAATTCTTATGTTAATTTTTAAATTTATTAATTTGCAATTTTAAATTTTTTGATTTAGTTCATAGGTTTACAACGAATCATTGTATTAGAATGATGTTGAGGTAGATGTGATGGTAGAAATCTCAGCTCTAAATATTTGATTTTCTTGCTTTTCATTGATTGATTCGGGAATCTCGCTTCAACAGAGCCTGGCATTTCGCATAAACTTT
>JAABUL010006870.1_pt1 | contig 12757 bp, 15 predicted proteins | sample 5559151 | NCBI WGS metagenome assembly JAABUL01 (sample SAMN10711876, study PRJNA513368) | rock metagenome | isolation source: Antarctica rocks | place: Antarctica: Victoria Land, Pudding Butte sud | reverse complement strand
GCGTGTTGACATTGAACGCTCCGTTCGTCACGCTATACGCGCGCGTGTCCGGTTGGCGCACCCACGTCCACTGCGGGCCGTAGGTGGAGCCATTGAACTCGTCCGAGAGCCCCTTTATCTCCATGCCGGGTTGCTCGGGGGTGGCGAAGACGGGCACGTAGCCGCTTGTCTGACCGGGCTGGGCCGCCGGCGCCGGCTGTGGTGTGTCCGACGCGCCAAAACCGCCGCGCACTACCGGCCAGCCATCGGACCCCCAGTCGAGCGGGTCCATCACCAGCGGGCGCCGCGGGGGTGTCGAGCCCTGCCCGTTATCGAAGGTGGGAGTGGCGCGCTGGATGGCGTGCGAGAGGTACCACTCCTGACCCGCCGCGTCGGTGAAGATCGCGTTATGTCCGATGCCGACGAGGCTGTTCCCGTTGGGCAGGACGACCGGGGTGCCGCCGACGCGTCCGCTCAGGAAGGAGTTGCCCTCGCGGTCGAAGTAGGGGCCGAGGACGGTCCTGGAGCGTCCGGCGAAGACGCCGTACGAGGTGAGCGCGCCGTTGCAGCAGTTCGTGGCCGAGGCGAACAGATAGTAGTAGCCGCCGTGCGTGACGACATAGGAGCCCTCATAGCGGTTTGCAATCGCGATCTGCGTCTGGCTGCTCTTATCCGAGGAAAGCCCGTCGGCGGAGAGCTTGCGGGCGGAGAGGCCGCCGAAGAAGCTGCCGTAGAAGATATAGGTTTGGCCCGTCTTGTTGTCCGTCACCAGCGCCGAGTCGAACGTCCAGCGCTTGGCCGTAGGGCAGCAGCCGTTCGGCGGCGCTTCCGGTTCGACCACGGGGGTAGCGTCGGGCGTCCAGGGGCCAAGGGGCGTTGTGCTGGTGACAACGAAAATGGCGCTCCCGCCGGCGGTCGTGTCGGGTCCGGTGTAGTAGAGATAGTACGTGTGGTTGAAGTACCGGATGTCGGGCGCCCAGGTGTTATCCGATGCGAGCCAGGGTGGCCGGGTGGAGGGGATATCAGTCGACTTGCCCAGGACATCGCCGTTGTAGGTCCAATGCACGAGATCGGACGAACTGAGCATCTTGATGCGGTGCAGGACGAAGTTACCGTTGCTGTCGCGGTCGTTGTTGTTGAGGGGGCCGCTGGTGCAGTAGACGTACCATTTCGTGTCCCCCGTGGTCTGTCCATGGATGATCGAGGGGTCCGGGCAGTCCTCAGTCGCATTGAGGGCGATGGGGTTTGTGTAGGTTGCGGTGGTTGCACCCGCCCCGATAGCGCCATTGTTCGTCCCGCTGGTCAGGGTGCGCGCGCTAACCGGCGCGGCATGCGCCGGCGTGGCGAACGGTAGCAGGGCCAGGATCACGGCTAGGGGGATAACCCAGAGACATCGGCGGGGACGAGGATCGCGCGACGCGTGCGCGTGAGCGCGCGCCGTGCCGTCAAGGGGGCGGGTTACAGTAGTCAACGGTCGTTTCCTTCATGAACTATGCGGTCCAACGCGGGCTGTGTAAGTCGTACTTCTTGATCCTAATCTTTGCTCGTCGCTTCTCCTTTGTACGAGTAGTGGCGCCGGTTGATCACCCTCGATAGAGCGTAACCCTCTTGTCGGCCACGTCTATACAACGTTGTAAAAGCTATTTTCAACGCTGCAGGAAGCATAGCAGGACGTATGAAGGGCTGTCAATCAGATGAGCGAGACGGGGAGTGCGCCAAAGTTTCGCGCGTACTGGGAGCGCCGGTAGTTTGTCCCTGACGGTGCGGGCCGCAGGGTCGTCGTTGCTATAGTAAGATCGCACCGGTGTTGATCGTGGGGGTGACGGCTGACCACGCCCGCTTTTACGTGCCGGCGCGACCCTGGAAACGACGTCACCCCCACGATCACGGTCTGTGGCTCCGTACACCAGGGGGCGTGAGCGGCCTGACGTCGCGGGAGGCAGGCGGCCACGGGGGGCGGCCATCAACCGCGCGTCGGGCGAGCGACGTATGGCCAGGGCTCGTGTCGATCTGTGCTTGCGGGCAGGCGGTGGGGCGGACGCGGGCGAGGAGCGCGGAGGGGAGCGTGGGGACGGATGGTGTTGGCGTGGGACGCGCTGGTGGCAGGCGGCGCAGGTGTAAACGAGGGTGAGGTGGCGGGGGAAGACACGGGCGAGCCAGCGGAGGGGCAGGGGTGGGTGATAGTGGTACGTGGCGCGCAGGGCAAGGGCGTCGTCGGCGCCGCAATCGGGGCAGGGGGGGTGCGGGCACGGGTGAAGCATGGCGGTAGCCTTTGCGCGTCGGCCCAGACGTCCCCCGGTGCGGCGAGCGGCGGCACTGGGAAGGCACGGATCGTAGACGATGGAGGCTGCTGGGGGGACTGTCGCAGGTGAGGGCGGGTGTCGTCAGGGTGTGACGACAGTGCCCTGTAGGTGTGAACGATGCAACGACGGGAGGGGCAGTGACTGGTCACGACGCTGGCAACCCTGAGTGGCGTTAGGAAGCGGGCGAGGTGTCAGGCGGCGGGTGTGGGGGGGCGGCTGCGGGAGGGGAGGGACATACTGGGCCAGGACGGCGTCCTCGAAGCGATCCCGATCCTGTTAGGTACGCCGATCGGCCACGCGACGGTCCTGCGCGCCCTCCTGGTCCACACTGTCCTCTCGTACGTTCTCCTGGTCCGCGATGTCCTGTTGGGCATCCTGATAGGCCGCGAAAGCGTGGGGATGCGGCGCCAGCGTGTCCGGGGGTATCTCCCGTGCCGTGGGGGGCGGCAGCGCGGCAGGGAGCGCGTGTAGCGCGGTAACCAGTGGCGGTCTGCTGGGCGATCGTCTCGGCCAGGGGGGCTATGGCGCGCTGCACGGCGTGGCCGATGAGTGGGTGCAGGCGCGTGGTGACGTCCTGCGTGATGGCCACGGCGCAGGGTGCGACGCGTCGGTGACGCCGGTGCTCTCTGCGGGGCGGGGCGCGGCAGGGGCGCGGCAGGGGCGCGGCGGCAGCGGGCGGGGTCAGGGGCTCAGAGGGGGGATGCTCAGCCATATGCGTGTAGTGTAGCGCAACGACGTGGCGGCTCGCACGCCGGCGACGTGGCGGCTGCGCGTGGGTAGGGGCGACGTCAGGACGTCGGCGAGCGCGGGGCGGCGCGGAGTTGATGCACGAGGGCGAGGGCGTCAGTCAGGGCGCGGGGGAGGGCGGGGGAAGCATCGGCCTCCAGGAGGATCGCGCGGGCCGCGACGAGGTGGACGGCAAGGCTGACGGTGTCGGGAGCGGGGGCCTGGGCCTGGTGGGCGGCCTTGGCGAGCTGCTCAACGGCGGCGGTGGCGGCGCGTGGGGCGAGGCGACCGGCGCCAACGGCGGCGCGCAGCTCGGCGGTGAGGGCGGCGAGGGCCGGGGGCAGGGCGGTGAGGGATCGCGGGCGGGCGGGGGGACCGCTGGCGGGGGCGTACTCGAAGGGCATGGGAGGAATCTCCTGTGGCGCCAGGCGTGGCGGGTTGTCAGCAGTATAAACACCGATGCGGGGGCACAGGCCACAACACGCACAGTGGCCTTCTACTGTCTCTATCGGCCGGGTGTCGGCGCGTCTAAAGGGATGCGGCCGTCGATGATGGCCGGGGGCGGCGAGATGAGTGGACCAGGGCGTGCCGACAGACGAAGACACGGCGAAGACTCAGGTCTCGCGGGGAGCCCTCTCTCCCCGTTGTGGCCGCATAGTGTATACGTGGAGGAGTTACTGGTGGATCAGTCCAGGTAGATGCCGCCTGCTGTGGCAGCGTCCTTCAGGCTCAGCAAGGCTTCCTGTGTGTCAGTCTCGTCAGCGTCCATCAGCACCCTTTCTGTGACGCCACGGGGGCATGGTCTCCGACCGACACCCCGTGGCGTCGTCACGCTAGTCCCAAGATGTCGGAGGTCCCTGTGGGCAGCGTCACGCAGGAGGCGTACCAGAGGGAGACCACAGGAGGCGTGCGGGATGATCGCTAGTCCTGGGCGTGGACGTGGCCGACGAGGACGACGAACATGCCGACGAGAGCGAGGCCGACGAGCACGAGGGCGGCGAGGATAGCAGTGTCATAGTGCTGTGCTGGCCCCACGCATCCATGCGTCGATCTTTATTATATTGACGCATGGATGCGTGGGAGCCAGCACAGGATAAACGCGGCCAGTTGGGTGATTGCGCGTGGTGCAGCGCCGCCCTGATAGTGAGCGAGTGAACACGAGAACAGAGGAAACGCGCCCAGGCACCGGAGAGAGGTTAGCCATGGTCACCTACACGCATCCCGATCGCGCCGCCGTGCTCGCCTGGTTCGCGGGCGACATCGATGGTCGACAGCTGCTGGTCAACATCAAGGAGCTGCACCGAGACGCGGACTGGCGCGTGCAGTCTATCCTGGGGCGCACGCTGTGGGACATCGACCTCATCCATTGGCCGACCAGGTCCGTGTGTCACATGCGCCTGGCACCGGTGGCCGGAAGCAACGACGCGGTGTGGCGCCACGCGGCCTAACGCGACGACAGATCCTTCATCACGGTCCGTCCACCTCGTCGCTGCCCTGACCCATCCGTACGAACTGCGGCCTGTGGCGCGCACAGAACCAGTGAACGTGACGCCGTACAGCTAGGACGGGCCGTCCCCGTGTCGGGTACTGGTTGTGCGGGTGACCGGACCTAGTTGCTCTCACGCGCTCGTCGCGACGGGGATGTGCGTCCGGGCGGCCGGTGGGTCGGTGGTGTCATCCCGCGGGCGCGGTGCCCAGGGCCGGTCGTGCCGACGCCGCTCGGGTTGACCGTGGGCGCGTTCGACGGCGTGCTCATACGGCCGCAGGGCCGCGGCGAGCGCCACCAGGGCGCGCAGCTCTGCCGCTAGGCGGGGGCACGCGCCCGCACCCTCCAGGGGCGTCTCGACGACGCCCCGCCGCAGCGCCTCGTAGGCCGTGCGCACCGTCGCGTACTCCAGGGCGAGCGGCGGGTCCGTCACCCCGTCCGCGCGGCCCCCGACCCGTGTGCGCCGTGCGCCGTGGCGCAGCGTCGCTCCGTCCCGTGCGCGCGCGTCCGGTCGGTCGGCGTGGGGCGGGAGGGAATACAGGGCATTCCGCCCGATGCCGTAGCGCGTGAGCTGGGCGCGTGCCACCAGGCCCTCCAGGTCCCGCTGCACGTCCTGGACATCCAGCGCTCGATTGAGCGTCGCCGCGATCTCCGTGGCCGTCCAGCCGCGCGGGTCGCCGGCCGCCAGCACGGTGGTCACCGCCTCCGCCCAGTCCCCCTCATCTATTGTCTGCCATGCGTGCGTTACCATCCCGCGTCCCTCCCTTTCTTCCCGCCGACAAAATCCCCAGGTGCCAGTCGGCCTCCGCCCGCTGGTGGACGGTCACGCCGGAGCTAGCGCGCTAGCCCCCGTGCGCTGACGGCGCGCGCCCCGGTCCACGACAGCCGTGACAGACGATGCACGGCACGCGCACACCGCCGCTGCCCCGCGTGCGCGGGTGTGCGGTGGACCACCGCGCGTGAGTGGCATCCACCCCGGGCCGCCCGTCACGCGCGGCGCGACTGACAACCACCTGTTCGTGGGCGCCATCCACCTCTGGGGCGTCCAGCGGATCATCGGGGCTGGTAGCGCCTGTGCGACTAGTATAGCGATAAAACCGCGCATGACGCAATAGATTCAGTGTAGCGCCTACCTCTTTGCATTTATGAGACTGCTGTGCATCCCCTCGCCCGCTGTCACTGGTCAGGCGCAGGAGGACTCCGGCACGCGCGCTACCACGGGTGACGTCGCGGCCGTCAGGCGGCCAGGGGAGCGGCCCTCAACCGCGGTGAGGGCGCGCGCCGTGGTGTGCGCGCCCGTGTCGATCGGGGCGCGCGGGCAGCCATGGCGGACGCGGGCGAGGAGCGCGGGCGGGCGCGTGGGGCCGGATGGTGTTGATGAGGACGCGATGGTGGCAGATGGCGCAGGCGTAGGCGCGGGTGAGGTGAAGGGGGAAGAAGGGGGCGAGCCAGCGGAGGGGCAGGGGTGGGTGATAGTGGCAGATGGCGCGCAAGGCGAGGGCGTCGTCGGCACCGCAGTCGGGGCAGGGGGGGCGCGGGCAGGGGTGACGCATGGCGGCCGCCTTTGGCGTCGGCCCAGGCGACCCCCGGTACGGCGAGCGGCGGCACGGGGACGACACGGATCGTAAACGAGGGAGGCTGCTGGGGGGACTATCGCAGGTGTAAGTTTTCAGGATAAATGGGCGGGGCGCACCCCTGGATGGGGACGTTTCGTCACGCTCGGTGAGCCACTTTTGTCAGGATAAGTGGGCCGATCCGCGTTTTTCGTCACGGAAGGTGGGCCAATCCGTGCGCCGCGTGGGCGCTGTTCTCTTGCCACGACGGCTGCGCGTCGATGGTTTCACCGCGCAGCGATGCAGCGCGCAGCCCTGAGAGGTGTCGCCTGTGAGATGGCCCACCGAGCGTGACAATTGTGGCCCAGCTATCCTGACGAACGGCCCACCGAACGTGACAGCTTACACGTGGAGCCACGCTGGCTGGAAATCGAGATCACCGAGAGCGCGGCCATGGTCGACCCGGCAGGGGCGTTGGCGATCTTGACGCGGCTGCACGCGCTGGGCATCCGGCTCGCGATCGACGACTTCGGCACCGGCTACTCGTCACTCTCGTACCTCAAACGGTTGCCCGTGGATGAGATCAAGATCGACAAGAGTTTCGTGCGGGAGATGCCCCGCAACGGCGACGACGCGGCGATCGCGCGCTCGATCATCGACCTGGGGCACAATCTGGGGTTGGGCGTGGTGGCCGAAGGGGTCGAGGACGACGCGACCTGGGGACAACTGGCGACGCTGGGCTGCGATGTGGCGCAGGGCTACCACATCAGCCGGCCCGTCCCTGCGGCGGAGTTGGCGCGCTGGGTCCAGACAACCAAGGAACAGGGAGGCAGCGCCGCTCACGTCATGACGTGAGCACCGGACCCGCCCCCGCGTGCTGTCCCCGTGGGATAGCTGTCCGAGAGGTGGTGGGGTGGTCGCGCGCGCCGTGCGCGGGCTCGTCATCCACGGTGATGAGGAGGTGCAGCGCACCGTCGGGGCCGCGCTTGGTCCTGTAGACGGACGCCTGTGTGCCGGCCTCGTCGTGCTGGCGGCTCTCGTCGTGCTGGTCGTACAGGCGGTGCCCGTCGGCGAGCGTCACGTCGCGCGTGGGCAAGGTGCGCGTGGGCATCGGTTCTCTCCTCATCTCCTCTACGATCGTGGGGCGTGCAGGGCTCATCACCCCCTTCCCCCCATAGCATACGACGCCGACGGGTGATCGTGCCGGCGTCAGGAGGCGGGGGCGTCGGCGAGCCAGCGGTGCAGGGCGGGGCGGCGCAGGCGCGCGAGGGCGCGGGCCTCGGCCTGCTGCACGGCCTGGCGCGTCAACCCGAGGCTGCGGCCGATCTCCTGTAGGGTGCGCAGGGGCTCCCCGTCGAGGCCGTGACGGGCGGCAAGGATGGCGCGGTCGCGCGGGGTCAAGCCGGCGAGGGCGGTGCGCACGGCGGCGGCGAGCTCCCGTGCCTCGGCCTCAGCGTCGGGTTGGGGCGCGGCGGGATCGGGGAGGAGGTCGCCCAGGGTCGCGGTCTCGCCGTCGCCCATGATCTGGTCGAGGGGGACGGGAGCGGGCAGGGGCGCGGTGAGGGCGTCCACGCGGGCGCGGGGGAGGCCCGTCGCGGCGGCCAGTTCGGCGGGGGAGGGCGGATAGCCCAGGGTGGCGTGCAGGGCGTGGGCCTGGCGGGCGAGGCGGGCACGCTCCATCTGCACGTTATCGGGGATGTGGGCGAGCGGGACCTGTTGGAGGAGGGCGCGCCGAAGGGACTGTTTGATCCACCACACGGCGTAGGTGGAGAACTTGTAGCCGCGCGTGGGGTCGAAGAGGTCGACGGCGCGCAGGAGGCCGACGGTGCCCTCCTGCACGAGGTCGTCGAGGGGGAGGCCGCGGTGCTGGTAGCGCCGGGCGAGGGCGACGACGAGGCGCCCGTTGGCGGCGACGAAGGCGGCGCGGGCCGCGTCGCCGGCGCGGAGGGCCTCCTGGTCGAGCGGCCAGGCGGCCAGGTCGGCAAGAACGCGCGCGCGGGCGTCGGCGGCGAGGGCGGGGGGCAAGAGGGGGCCGACGACGGCGGGGAGGACGGCCGGGGCGAGGGGCAAACGGGGGAGGAGGGCGGCGAGGACGGCGGCGGCGGCGGTGCGGGCGGAGATGGTGGGGGGCAGGTCGCGGCGCAGGCGCACGGCAAGGCGGCGCTGGGCCAGCAGGCGGGCGCGGCGGCCGGCGCGGATCACCTGGGCTAAGTCGCGCTCCTGGGCGGCGGTGAGCACGGCGGGGGCGGGAACGGGCGGCGGGGTCATACGGGCTCCTCGTGGTCCAGGGTCTCTACCCAGAGCGTACCAGGCCGGCCCGCGTGTCTGGTGGTCGTATGGTGGATAAGGGGGACGCGGTCCCACGCCGCGCGACGATGATCCCCTCTCCCCACCACGCCGACGGGGCGGCGCTCGTGGCCCCGCGCGCTCACCCGCCTCGTCCCGTCGGCGGGAAGAAGTCGAGACCGGCGCGGGCGGCGGCGCGCGCGAGGGCGAGGCGAAAATAGGGGTCGGCCAGGGCGACGGGGAGGCCGGGGAGGACGCGCTGGTAGACCTGGGCCTGACCGGCGAGGATGAGGCGGCGCAACTGCTGGGCGCCCTGACGCACCGGGGCGCTGGGGCTCTCCCCACAGGCTGCGACGAGCGCGGGGAGGTCGTGGCCGGCGACGAAGCGGGCCAGGCGGTCGGGGGTGAGCGGACGGGCCGCCGACGCGGGCTCGGCGGCGAGCAGATGCCCGGCGACGACGACGAGGAGCGCCACGGCGGCGCGGTCGTTCCAGCCCGGCCCGCTGACCGGCGGCCGGCACGTCGGTTCCCTCATGACGGCATTGCCCTCATAACGCGTCGATCCGCGCGTGACGCCGGTTCATGGTCTCCTCGATCCAGGCGAGCACGTCCTGGTTCGTGAAGTCCTGCAACGTGATGTGGACGAAGGGGGCGGTCTCCTCGGGGACGAGGGCGGCGGCCTCGATCGTCAGGTCGCGCAAGGAGGTGGCGCGCAGATACGTGAGCAGGGCGCGGTAGGTCGCGCCGGGGGTAACGGACCGGACGACGACGCAGGCGAGGGCGACGAGGCCGGCGGTGAGCCAGTCCTCGGCGACGGCGGCCCGGTCGTCCAGCGTGGGGTCGACGGTGCCGGCGGTGGCCTCAATCCACCACCAGGCCACGTCCTCCAAGCCCTGTTGCCCGGCTGGCAACGGCGTGTCCAGGTCCACCTCGTCGCCGTCGTCGTCGTCGTCGCCGCCCCCATTGTCCCGGCGGTCGTCGCTCATCCTATCGCCCATCGCGCCTTCCCTTTCCCTCCAGTATCGCAAACGCGGCGGGACGACGCCGACGACATGGCGCTCATCGGCCACGACCCGTGAGGGAGGGGGACGGCGGTGTGGCGGTCGCTCAGGACAGGGAGCGGGTCGTGCGGGCGGTACCGGCAGCGGTGCCCTCCTAGGACGCGGTGCGCGGGGGGGACGACGACGGGCGGCCGCGCCACCGTCACCGTCCGCGAGCGCTCCTGAGCGCGCTCCCCTGGTCCGTACCCTCCGCCCCGTCGCTGCGCGCGGGGCCACCCTCACGCACGGCCTGCGCAGGAGTATGGCGCGACGATGGTACTAACGCGGCGTTGGTACTAGCGCTACGGGGGCCACTCACCCAAGATAAAGAGTAGCTCCATGGTCGCGCTAAACCCCCATTTTCCCGTGTGAATCGTAGCTCTATCGTAGCTCCATGCCTGTGGAGCTAGAGCTACGGATGGTACTACGTTTCGCGGCCCGATGGTACCACGATCCGAGGCCCGTTGGAGCCCCCATCGTACTAAAATAGCACCATGATCTGAGGCCCCTGGATGGGGTCGTCGCACCACGCCGGGCGGCACTGTGGCGCTCCCAGGAGGGCTAGCGGTGGCCGTCCAGGTGGGGCCGCACGATGAGCAGGACGGCGACGATGAGCAGGACGGCGACGATGAGCAGGACGGCGACGATGAGCAGGACGGCGACGATGAGCAGGACGGCGACGATGAGCAGGACGGCGACGAGGGCAAGGGCGGGATATCCGCCCGACATCTTCTTGACAACCGCTTGTTGTAGATGTACCATAGATATATCGTCGCTATATTTAGATGCCGTTATATAGACGAATACGAAAAGGAAGACACGATGCACATGATGCATACGAGACACACACTGACACAGGGGACAGCGATGCTCGAGCGACGGGTCGGGCGGCGCGGCGCGATCCCATCGGGCGCCATGCGTCCTGACGAAGCACCGCGGGGTCGAGACCACGGCGACCACGGCGACCACGGCGACCACGGCGAACGCCCAGCCGGCGCGGAAACCCACGGCCGGCGTGGTGGCCGGGGGGGCGACCATGGTGGCCGTGGCACGCGGGGTGGCCATGGCGGAGGGCCGCGCGTGGGCAAAGGCGATGTACGCGCCGCGACGCTCCTCCTGCTCGCCGAGCAGCCCCTACACGGGTATCAGATCATCCAGCTGATCGAGGAGCGCAGCGGTGGCCTGTGGCGGCCCAGCGCCGGCTCGGTCTACCCCGCCCTGCAATTGCTCGAAGACGAGGGCCTCGTCCAGGTCGAGCCCGTGGAGGGGCGCCGCGTGTTCCACCTCATCGAGGCGGGGCGCGCGTACGTGGAGGAGCGGCGGGACGAGCTCACGACCGCGCGCGATGCCGTGAGTGCGACGGTGGGCGCGGGCTGGGCGGAGCGCCGCGCCCTCCTCCACCAGGTGGACACGGCGCTCACGCAAGTCGCGCGGGTGGGGACGCCGGCCCAGCTCGCCGCCGCCCGCGACCTCCTTGTCACGACGCGCCGCCAGCTGTACCGCATCCTGGCCGATGACGCGGCGCCCACCGACGCGGATGCAGCCCGCCCCTGACGCACCACACACCCGCCGGCGCACGCCGTCGGATGGGTGCGTGGTCGGGGACGCGCGCGCCCTGACGCGCTCACCGGTTAGGCCGACTTGAGCGCGCGGGAGCGCGCCCCCCTGTTCACGGCGCGGCCACAGCGTGCGTAATGAGGTCGACCACGCGCTCTTCGAGCGCGGCGCGGCTGTAGCCCAGGCGCTCACGCTGTTTGGCGAAGGCGACCGGGCTGATGAGGGCGAAGACGGCCGTGGCGGTGTAGTCGAGGTCGAGCGGACGGACGGAGCCCTCGCGCACGCCCTGCGCGAGGATGGAGCGCACGCGCGCGATGGTGAGCGCCATGGGATGCGCAGGCCATTTCTCGGGCGGCGTGCAGCGCTCGGAGCAGCGCCACGCGCTCAACAACAGGTCGATGCTGATGCGGCTCGTCTCGTAGACATCGTAACAGACCGCGACGACCGTGCGCAGCTTGGTGAGCGCGTCGGCCTCGGGCGGGATGCGTTCCTGCATGTCGGACACGAGGCGGCCGGCACCGTCGCCGACGAGCGCGTCGAGCAAGCTCTCCTTGGTGGGGTAGTGACGATACAAGGTAGCCTTGCCGATGTCGGCCTCGCGCGCCACCTGCTCCATGTTCAGGTCGACGAGCTCGTACTGCGCGAGCAGGCGCCAGGCCGCCTCCATGATGCGCGCGCGGTTACGCACCGCGTCCGCGCGTAGGGCGCGATGCGGCTCGCCGCACACATCCTGACGCCCCGTCCGCTCCACATCCTCCGCCATAGACAGTGTCCTTTGCCGGCGCGACCGTTCCCGTCGCGCTCCGCCGCGCCTTACCATAAGTAGCTAGCCCTACCATCAACTGTAGCACAAAGGGCCGGAAACGGGTATACAGTACATAGTACACATTGACAACGTACGAGCAAATAATGCATACTGACGCGGTACCGGACGGTTTGGTCTCACTTATCGGTGTAAAGACAAGTGTCCGTCGTTACCATAGCATGCGTGCGCGTACGTAAAACGTGGGCGTACGTAACTTTAGACGAGGAGAACACCAGGTATGAACGAGCAACAGAACCAGCAACCGGGTGGCGGGCCGCCGCAGGCCAGCGGTCCCCAGGGTGGGACTATGGCGGTCGCGCCACAGCCAGCCGCGCCGCAACCGGCCGCGCCCGCGCCGCGCGCCGCCGTCCCCCATACGCGCCGCATCTTCTTGCTCAACGGGATCGGCCTGCTCGTTATCCTCGTCGTGGCCGCCCTGATCTACTACTTCTGGCACCAGGGGTACTACTTCTATAACACCGATGACGCCGCCGTCACCGGGACCATCGCCAACGTCGCCCCGCCCCAGCCTGGTTCCATCATCCATGTGAATTACGCCCTCGGCAGCAGCGTCAGCCAGGGCGCGAACATCGCCACCCTGCGCGCGGCCAACGGCCAGACGATCAACGCGGCCAGCCCCATCGCCGGCACGATCATCCAGGAGGGCGCGACGCTAGGCGAGGTGTTGCCCGCCGGCCAGCCCCTCGCCCAGGTGGTCGACCTCACGAGCCTGTATGTGACCGCCTACGTCGAGGAGACGCGCATCAACGACGTCCACACCAGCCAGGGCGTCGACGTCAAAATCGACGCCGTGTCCGGCACGACCTTCCACGGCACGGTCACGCGCATCTTGCCGACGGCGGCCTCGGCGCTCTCGGCCATCCCGACCACCGACTACGCCTCGGGCAACTTCACCAAGACGACGCAGCGCGTCCCCGTCCAGATCACCCTCGACGGCTACCAGGGCCACACCCTGTACCCTGGCTTGTCGGCCAGCGTCACCATCCACGTTCACGATTAGT
>JAABUL010006869.1_pt1 | contig 12759 bp, 7 predicted proteins | sample 5559151 | NCBI WGS metagenome assembly JAABUL01 (sample SAMN10711876, study PRJNA513368) | rock metagenome | isolation source: Antarctica rocks | place: Antarctica: Victoria Land, Pudding Butte sud | reverse complement strand
GTTTTATTTCGAAATAAAGTAGAAATTTACAAATGTCTTTAAGAAGCAATTCGAATCTTTATTGTTATTAATATTTTTGCGAAAATTATATTTTTTTGCTAGCTTTGCAAAGAATGCTTTAATATTTGTATTTAATAAATTATTTATTATTATAAACAATACTTATTATTAATAAATTAAATATAACAAATGCAACAATAATAATAATTGCAAATATAAATATATATATATATATCTTATTAAGAAATTTACAATTTTAATTGTTGTCTTAATAAGATGTAATATTTAACGATTTTATTATTGTCTTTATTTTTTAACATATCTAGCTTATTAATCTTTGTATCGAAGAATTTTTTATATAATTTAATATTATTAAACAAATCTAATTTGTTATTAAATAAATTTCTATTAATAAAGAGATAATACAAATGCTTAAAAATGCATTTTAATAAATATTTTGTTTCTACTCTCTTAGATATAATTACGCGAAATGCTAAAATTAGATATATTAATTTGTAAATTTTTCGCATAAATATAAATTATATCTTTGCAAACAAAGTTTTTAATATATTTATTATTAATATTAATAAGCAATTGCAAATAAATTATTTAATTATATTATTTGCTTTATTATTTAATTTATATATATATTTATTATTAGATTTTGTGTTAAAATACAATAATAACTAAAAACGCATTTATAATCTTTTCTTCTCTAAAAATATTTTTGTTAATAATAATATATTTTGCAATTAAGAAGCTCTTAAATACATTACAATTAACAATATTATTGCAATTCTTATTGCATAAAAACAAAAATTAATACTTTTTAAAAAAAAAATTGTTAATATTTTTAAATATATAACAATAATAATATTTAATTAATAACTATTAAATTTTTAGTAAAATCTTGTTTTCTATATAAAAAATTTTTTGCTCTTTAAGCTACAAATTGTCTCTTTTTTTTCGATTTATTTGCAAAAATTTTATATTAAATATTAATATATCTTTTTAAATAATATATTTTTCTATATTATTTAAACAATTTCTTTGTTGTTTTATTATTCTTTATTAATGTCTCTTTTTATTAAAAAGAGTAAAATATATTTTGCAATTTTCTAAAACTTCGAAATAATAAAAAGAAAAAATAATCAAATTATTAAGTAAAATTTTTAAATATTAAAATAAATAGTAAAATAATAAAGATACAATTATTTTTTATTAAGTTGCAACAAACTTGTAATCTTGTTGTTACAACAACAAAAATAAAAATGTTTTTGTATTAAAATTTAAAGATTCTAGTAAACTTTTTATTTTTTTGTGTTAAAGTAATAATGTTAAAACGCGTCTTTCTAAGCATTTTATACGTTTTTTTAACAAAAAATATACAATATTACAATATTATTGTCTCTATAACAAGAGACATAGCTTAATAATATTATTTTGTTTCGTATTAGAACAATATTAAAGTTCTACAATTTGTTGCATCTTAATTAATCTCTTATATATAAACAAATATATTTAGTTTTTAGAGCATAAATAATTATTAAATATCGCATAAAGATAATATGTCTATTAATACTTTTTCTAAGTGTTATTCTACTCGCATTAGAAGCAAAGCTCTTTATATTAATATTTATAAAATAAAAGCAATTCTCTATATTTTTCGTCTTTAATTGTTTTGTTTTTGCGACAATAAAATTATTATTTATAATAATAACGCTATTGTTGTTGTCAACTTTAATAAAGAATTTATTTGTAACAATTTTATAAATTTTTTGCAAAATATTGTTATAATTCTTGCTTTTAACAATATATTAATAAAGTTAATTTAAATTAACTCTAAATTAAATAATTTTGCGAATTTGCTTTTACAAAATAAATATAAAACTATTATTAATAAATATTTACAATTAGTATATTTTATTATTTAGATTTTCGCAATCTTTTTAATTTTTAGTATACGAAGATATTTTTAAATCGAAATGCAATTCTTTTTTTATAATAAAAGCTTGCTACTTTTATAAAAGATCTATATTTAACAATTTTTAAAAGCTATATATAATACTATTGTTTTTATCTTTATTGCAATACTTTGCTTGCTACTATTTAAAGTTTTATCAATTAGATTGCTTATTTAAATTTTAATTGCATTAAAATAAAGATTATTAAAGATTATATTTGCGATCTTTGTTTTATTTATATCGATAAAGATTATTTCGATTATATAATTTTTAATAGTTTGTTTTTTCTTTGTGTTATATACGATATTAAATGTTGTTAAGACGACAATATTCTTCGTAAACGCAAAGCTATTATACAAGATATTTTATTAAATATTTTATCTATCTTTGACATAATTATACAATTAAACGCTACTTTTTATATTGTTTTTTGTTTTGCTTTTATAAATTTTTTGCGAACAAACAAATTTATATAAGATATATACAATTTAAACAATACAAACTTTGTTAATTAATTATTTATTAAATTATTTATTAAATTTCTTGCAAATAAATTTAAATTAAATATTTTTGTCTTTAAAACAAATTCTTTTTGCAAAAACGTTACTTTTAGAATTGTTGCTATTAATAATACTAATTGTGCAATTGCTTTTTTAAAAAGAATATTTCTTATAGCATTTAATTGTTTTGTTAACTTTTTATTTAACATCGACAAAGATATCTTTAATAAAAAAAGAATTATTGATATTTTTTGTCAAAAGCTTTGCTTTTTAGAATACAATAATTATTATATTAGCTATTTTTTTCGTTGCAATGCAACTATTAAGATACGCAATTTTAATATATTAAAAGCTATAATTATATTTTTAGATTGTTAAAAGTTTAATGTTTATTTATACTATATTAAGATTAATCTTAACTTAATTCTACAAACTTTGCGTTATTATTAAAATTACTAGTTTTTATTATCTTTGTTTTAACAATGTTGTTTTAAAACTTAAAAAAAATTAATTGACTTCAAAGCAATTTTAGTAATTTTGTCAATAATCTTATGTTATTAACAATCTTTTTCGCACGTTTTTAGAGCAACAATAAGATAATTTTTAAGATAATCGATGCTTAAATATCTTATATATAGAAATAACATTTTTGTCGCATTTTTTTTAACTCTTTGTTAGATTTTTTTTGTCTATTTTGAGTCTTAAAAGCAATAGTAGAGCTTTGCAAAACAAAGAAACTAGTATTAAAAATAAAAAAAATTAAGAGATCAATACTTGATTATTTATTATATTATTTAATATAACAATTGCTTATTGCATTTCTTTCTTTTTCTTTTTTATTATTGTATTCAACTCTTTTGATTTGCTCTTTTATTTCTTTTGCTTTTGTTGTCTAGATAGAAGAAAGTTAATTAATTTCGAAACAATTCTAGTGACTCTATCGATAACCTTATGTTATCGACAACTTCTTTCGCACGCTTTTAGAGCGACAATAAGATACTTTTCGAGATAATCGATGCCCAAACATCTTATATATAGAAATGGCATCTTTGTCGCATCTTTTTTGACCCTTTGTTAAATTTTTTCTGCCTGTTTCGAGTCTCGAAAGCAATAGCATACGTCTATAAAGCGTTGATGAATTGGGCGACCAATTACGTTGCATTGTGTTACGATCCTAGTTCGTTACAATTAATATATACTCTACAAAGTAATCTATAGCACATAGCACAATTATTTGCATACTTGACGACTTAATAGGCGAACATTATTCGACACATTAATGGGCGAGTTCAACATGTTCAACAACGAATAAAATAAATAAAGTTTAACATATTCGACAATGAACAAAACGAACAAAAAGAATTTCTTTTAGTATATAGATTTCTTAGATATAACTCTCTTATAAATTGTGTTCAACTTATTTATTAAGTTATTTTTTATTATAGATACAAGTTGCAAACTTTTGTTATCAAGTGATTGCTTACATTGCTTAAAGACGTTTACAAATTTCTTCAACAATATTAATCTATTCTAATACTTTAGTCGTCTAAATAGCAACGTAACACTTTAAACATCTTAAGAATGTTTATATTAGATCAACGCGCCCCTATTCCAAACACTAACTCATTAATATCACGTCAATCATTAATCATGAAAGACGACAAGATTAGAATCAACAAACCTAATATCTATTATAAAGATCGTATTGACTTGAAGAACTAGCTTATACAAGTAGATATTTATTTTATCTTCTATTCTATTCTATCAAATTAGAAGACGATTTTCGCATCGACATTTTTTAAAAAGAGAGTTTAACATTGACTTAAGTCAAACTTACGAAAGTATTTAAAAAACAATAGCGAAAATTTTCGTACAATGTTCACAAATTTCAATAACTTTAAAAAAGAGCTTCGAAGAATCTTTAAAACATTTAACGAGAAACAAATCGCAAAAAAAGGGATTTAACATTTAATTTAACAAATTTTTGCAATAGATTACGTCGCTAGATTTCAAAAGTATATCAATTTAATCAAGTGAAACGATGTCGCACTTATAACAATGTTTCGACGAAATCTTAAAAACAATCTAAAGAACGAAATTATGCGTGATAAAAAAATTCTTAAAGACATGTTTAATCTTATCGAAGTAGTTATCGATTTCGACGACAAACTATATAAAAGAGCTATAAAAAAAAGATATAATTAATCTCGAGAAAGAACAAAAATTTTCTTTGAATCAACGATCGAATATTAGCAAGAAGAATCTCGTTTTAACTAGAAGTACAATAATCTTAATTATCGTAAGTCTATATTTGTGAAATTGAATTCTACTTAACAACGTAAAAAGAAAAACTTTAGAGAAAAGCAAAGTAACAAATTCTAGAAAACGTGCTATTTATGTGACAAATTGGACCACTTCGCAAGAGATTGTCGATCACGAAACTCAATGAATTGTCAAAAAATCAATGCTATGTTAAGAGAGATATTTAATAGCTAAGACGACATTAGGAAGCAAATTGACACAAAGGCGAACACCCCAAAACTAGATTAAACGACGACTACTATTTAATAAAAAACCTAGATCAATTATAGAAAGTTCTAGATAAAACATTATTAAATAAGGCATTCGCATTTACGCAAGAAGTTAATCAAATACTTAATGAGACTATGAGAACGAAACGATTAAGAATGTTATATTTTTATTTAGCAACAAACTTAGATGACGAATACAACTAAAAGAACTTTTACGAATGCCTAAACGACATCACGAAACATCTTGAGACTTTAGTTAGTTCATCGAAGAAACGACAAATAAATTAGATCGTAAATAAATGCGAGAAAACGCTAAAAAGCGACGCCACTATAAAAAGAGATATTTTTAACGAAATCGAACAACAACTAAGCAATGTTAGTTTATCTAAATAAGCGATAAAGGAAGCAAAGAAATATGCGACACTTAATTGAACAAAATGTTATAACGACTTATGCTAAACTTACTTAAAAGACAAAGAAGAAGTTAACTAATTCTCTAAAAAGTTAAAGTTATTGATTTAGCATAGAAAAGAAGCTTAGCGCAAACAAGCGTTCGAAGCAAAAGTCGCAACACAAAAACAAAAAAAAGTTCAAATTTTTTAGTAAAGAGCATATCAAAGAAATGTAATATGTTAGCTCAACAATAGCAACTAAACTTAATAGCATACGCACAATGTTTTATCACACTAATTAGAGTCAATGAACGACAACTTATCGCAATGATCGATTTTGATGCAATAAATAATTTTATAACTAAAGCTTTTGTTAAAAGAGAAGAGTACTTTACTTAAAAGAAGTCTAACGCATATAATCTAATAATTATAAATAAAAACTCATTGTTTAACAAAAATAAAAAAGTAAATAAAGAAACGAAGTTATTATCGATAGCTATTTAGCAACATTACGAAAAACTAATTTTTAATATAGTGAAAATAATCACTTATGATATCGTTTTAGAAATGCTTTGATTAAAGTAGCACAATTTAGAAGTTGACTAAAATATACGAGTACTTAGATTCGCGCGATGTGATCACGTAATTCATATTTAATCTACGCATCAATAGCGTTCGATAATAGATAAAAGATTAAATTAAAAATTGATCGCAAGTAGCGAGTTTATATTTTCGCAAAAAAACGATTTAACAAAGTTTGATTTAAAAAACATTAACAAAGATTAATTGAGTTACAAAGTTAAAGTAAGTGAAAAAAATTACGAATCTTCTAGAAGCTTTGAACTATTTAGTATAACGAAGAAATCATTAAAGTACGTACTACGAATATACAATAATTAGAAACATCTATTTTAAAAAAAGAAAACAATAAAGACTCTTCTTAAACATTAATCGTAAAATTACGAAATTAGATTTAAACTAAACAAGCAACTCACGTTTGAACTTATATATGCTTTATTTAAGAAAAAGCTCGAAATACTTCGCAAATACCTAGCAAAAAACGAAAAAAAAGAATTTATTAAAAAATCCTAATCATAGATAGAATACTTGATTCTCTTTGTACTAAAGAAGAATAAAACTTTTCGTCTATATGTCGATTATCAAAAGCTAAATAATATTACGATTAAGAACTAATATTCACTATTCAATATTAGCGAGCTTTAGAATCGACTATTTGAAGCAAAATACTTTATTAAATTAAATTTATAAGAAGCGTACAATCAAATTAGAATAAAAATAAAGAAAGAGTAAAAGATAGCTTTTTGTATACGATATAAATTATACAAATACACAATGATGTCGTTCGAACTCACGAACGCCTCGACAACGTATCAAAAAATGATCAATGATACACTACGACAATATTTGAATCAATTTGTCATAGTATACTTGAACGACATTATGATTTACTCAAAAATCTTAAAAAAGCATGTTAGTTATATTTTCAAAGTATTAAAATGTTTAAACATAAAAAACTTACATCTTAAATTAAAGAAATGCGAATTTCATCGAAAGAAAATTAACTTTTTCGAATTTGTCGTTGAACGACATAAAATACGCATAAATTCCAAAAAGCTACGAGCAATTAAAGAATAAAAATTATTAACAAATGTCAAAAAAGTATAATTCTTTTTGGATTTTATAAATTACAATAAAAAGTTCATCAAAAACTACTTAGTAAACGCGATATTATTGACGAATTTTACTAAGAAGAATACGTTATAATTATGAGAACTCGCAAAAGAGAAATTATTTTAGAATCTTAAGTTAAAATGTTTGAAAAAGCTAATATTAAAGATGTATAATTCGCGATTGTTAAGTAGAATTAAAATTGACGCATTAAATCTAATTATTGATGCATGCTTTAATCAAAGACATGAAAGCATATAACACTTAATAATATATCTTTTAAGAAAACTCTTGTTAGCTAAACAAAACTATAATGTTTACAATAAAAAACTACTTGCTATAGTAGTCTTCTTAAAGTTATAAAAAGTATATATAGAAAAATTATTAAAACTTACAATTCTTATAAATTACAAAAATCTTGTGCACTTCATTACTACGAAGCAATTAAATAGAAAACAAGTACGATAATTAAAGAGACTTAAATAATACAAGTTTAAAATATAATATATTTTAGATAAAGATAATAATAAAGTAGACGCACTTAGCAAAAGAAGTGATTATATAAAAACGAAGAAATCGTTTAATTGTAACATACTTAAGATTAATTAAAATAAATCATTATTAGCAAACAAATACGAACTAAATGTTACACTACAAATACTTCGAGATAATACAAAAGAATTTCTAATAAAGAAAGAAAAACTCCAAATATTTATCAACAAGATCGACAAATGTATAAAAGAGCATTATGACAAATCATTGCAAAAACACTTAAAAGTGACGAAAATTCTTTAGCTTTTACGCTAGCATTATTAGTTTTTACAAATAAGATAAGCTATTAAGATATACATTAAACGATGTCTTAATTATTAGTAGAACAAACATAATACACATGCGAGTTATGACGAAATTTAATATTAGAAATTATCTAAATCGTCATAAGATAAAGTCACGATAAACTTTATTATTAAGTTGTCGAAGTCAACGAATTTAGCAATTGGAGACAAATATAATTCGATACTAATAATGATTAATAAGTTTATTAAGTACTTACATATTATCGCATGCAAAAAGAAGTTCATTGTAAAACAACTAAAATACATTATATTAAATCGACTTATATGATATCACGATATATTTAAAAAATTAATTAATGACAAAGACAAGCTCTTCACGTCTAATTATTGAAAGACGCTTCTCTTAATGTTAGATACAAGATTTCAAATGTTCATTGTCTATCATTCGATCACAAATGATTAAACAAAAAGAACGAATCAAAGTCTTGAGCAATATCTAAGGCACTACATCAACAATATTTATAATAATTAAATATTACTTTTATCTATGACACAACTAGCACTTAATGCTAAGATTTCGAATATCATTAAGATAACTTTATTCTTCGTTAACTATAACAAGAAATTAAATCTCTTTAAGAAAGAACGTACGCATCTATTAGCGCAATTAATCATCGAAAGAGTAGCGACGTTAAAAAAGATATACAACAACATCTTAAAAATGCAAAAAAAATTAACTAAATATTAAAATAAGAAACGAAAAACGACATCTTAGCTAAAAAAGAGAAATAAAATATATCTTTTTACAAAAAATCTTAGAATAAGAAAGTTAAGCAAGAAGTTGAATCATGTCAAAATCGAATCGTTTTTCGTTAAAAAAACTAAAAGATTAATCAACTATAAACTCGACTTATTTAAGAACGTCAAAGTATTTCTAGTATTTTATATATTATTGTTGAAATTAGTTGACCCAAGTACGTCTATACAAAAAACATTTCATTATAAATCACAAAAAGAAAACCAATTTAAAGTTAAGAGAATTTTAGAACAAGAAAATCAACAATATCTTATAAAATGAAAAGAATACTCTACAATAAAAAACACGTAAAAATTAATTAACAATCTCGACAACTACGATACCCTTATTTGAAAATTCCATCAACGTTCGAAAAATCGTCTAGCATAGCAAAAGAAAATCAAATGATAAAAGATGCCTTAATCAAAGCATTCGCAACAAAACAATTCGACAACTTTGTAACATTTAACTTCTTTATACTAAACAATAAACATTATGTTTTTCGCTTCGCCTTTGCATCGACTTTCTTTAACATTTTTTTGTTGCGAAGCAATCGCGTAATTATGATTGCTAACATGATCTCATTCTTTGTCACTTTAAAGAATAGATTTTCTCTAGTATAATTTAAGGAAACTCACAACATATTTATATACGATTTTCTCGCACAAATACATTTCGAACACTTTAGATAAAATGACGAATCTTTCATAGCAATGCAAGGCTTGCTAATATAGCAACAACGTTCACAAACGAAATTAACAAGTGTTTCGTAACAATCTATTTCGAAGATAAGACGAATACGATTTTGATAAAAAGACATGACATGTAAGCATTCGCTTTTTAAGACAAAAAAATTTAAAGAAGAAGAATAGTGTTACGACTCTAGTTCGTTATAATCAATATATACTTTACAAAGTAGTCTATAGCACATAGCACGATTACTTGCATGTTTGGCGACTTGACAAGCGAACATTGCTCGACACGTTAGTGGGCGAACTCGACATGCTCGACAACGAACAAAGCGAACAAAGTTCGACATGTTCGACAGCGAGCAAAGCGAACAAGAAGGATCTCTTTTAGTATATAGATTCCCTAGACACGACTCCCTTATGAATCGTATTCAACTCATCTATCAAGTTACCCCCTATCATAGATACAAGCTGCAAACCCTTGTTACCAAGTGATTGCTTGCATTGCCTGAAGACGCCTACAGATCTCTCCAACAGTACCAACCTACCCTGATACTCTAGTCGCCTAGATAGCAGCGTAACACATTGCTACTAAGCAGAAACGCCAAAAAAAAAATTGGGATCTATACGGTGCCTTCAACCCAGAGTTCCACAACGGAAGACGCTATCTCGTAGCTCGCGAAGAACATTCTTCAACTCATATCGTCTCATATAATTGTGCTAATACCGAAGAGACACGGATGCAGCGACGGAATCGGCTCTCTTTCATTCGAGAATCTCAGGCATTCTTCGAGCATTCATACTACACTCGGAATAACAGAGCAGTCATCAACTGTCTCGTACCAGATTATCGATAATAAGCTTGGTAATCGATCACTTTTGGTTGATATCTCTAAGGGCTTTCTATTTCGGATATAGTTTACAGCAGTAGAACCATTCTATGCACCTGCGCTTGGAGTGCCCAGACAGGACAATATAGAGAGTCACTACAGGGCAGATTCGATATCTCCAGATGGTAGAGATTCTTATTAGATCTATCAGCTGGTACTCGCGAGACCACAGCCGCCACATCAGACGATGGATTGTTCTTGGCTACAAACAACCGACAGCCAAAACCCCTGCAAGAAAAGGGGGCCAGTACCAGAGACGAGGGAGATTAAGGGGGTTAATGCTGGGCTCAGACCATACTATTTGGTATGATGGTAGCCCACTGCATGTCCCATTCAATTCACTCCTCTCTTTCTAATTCTGCGGCTTACACTCTGCGCTGATGTTGGACTTTTAATGTTCAATTGCTAATTCACTCTTCGCAGATCTCCAATGTTGCAAGCGGCGCATCTTCTGCCTGGCCTTGAGCACACGCTTCACAACTCTTACATGGCCTTGAGCTTACTACACGTTCTGCATAATCGCCTCATCGAGGTCGTATCGCACGCTTCGCACTGTCGACTGTATGTTAGGACTGCTACTCCGCCTACTTCTTTGGTGACGGTCCCAGTGGGGCTTTAGGGAACTTGGTCACTTCGTGCAGTCTGGCGATCCTTCCAGTCGATCGTCGGTCAGACCGCTGGCCTCTATTATTTGAGGCAGGCGAGTAACGCTTCGGTATTTATCCACAACGAGCTGACGGCTTTCGCACGACCGATCTTATTCTAGATTCATATAAATTTTCCTCTGATGCGTCTAGTGGCTCACGTTCGATATGGCATTGAGCCATCAAGAAGCTGTGTTTGGCGGAATAATCTTTTGGCCGGCACCTTCGACTGGCACCATATTTGCCAAACAAAATGACTGATCCAGGATCAGCAACCAGACAACGAGTCCTGGTCCCACGTCTTGGCATGGCCAAATATGGGTTGCGGAGTTTTTGGCGACACTCCGACGGACAATGAGGTAGCCGATACCGGACCAACAGACGTATGGCGAAGACCGCCAATGACCTATCTATGCGACAAAATCCCAACGGAGCGGAGAGCGGGTCAATAAGGAGACGAATGCAATAAGGAGAGAAGTGCAATGGGCGATTTACATATATCATTGTATGGGTATAGTAGGCGGCCCAGCACTTACCCTTTCATCTCCATCGTCCCTGGCACTACCGTAATCTCTCCGTCATGCAGGGCTCTCCGATACATGCTTTGTAAAGTAACATAGACTCTCGCCAAGGAGCCAAGCATTTCACTTCCCGTCTAACAACACCTATTTCCCGGGTTTTCATCTGTTCCTTTTCTTGCCTCATTGCATACCCAAAGAGTTCGAACCAAAGAAAGGGAGCGACAAACCCATGAATTGGTCAATGCCAAGAATCCAGATGCTGCAAAGATGACCATGTCGCCCGTGGTTGTTGGGTTAGGTGTCGAGGCTCTTTGTAAGTCTTAGACCGTGCCAAAATTGATAGCTCTCATGAACTTTCCTATCTTTCAGCGCAAGGTCCTGTATGTGCTCTTACTTTTCGCATTTTGCGTAACTTGTCTTGAGCTGATTAGCAGATTCCCCAGATTTTCGTAAAATTGTCTCAGGCCCAATACTGATGAGTCATACTCTGAGGCAATTTTTGAGAGTTCAAAATATTGAAGCCTTCGTCCCTGCAATATATATGTACCATCTACTGCATCCACAATCTACAAACCCTTCTACTTACTGCCTAAATCGAACATCATTCGTTTAATCGACATATAATTAGGCTTTCACCAGCTATCCCTCGCTATACTTCTGCAAGCTTTTACTGCTCACATTGCAATAGAGCTCACGCATTATCGTGGTCAATCTAATCTTTTAGCATATTTCGAGCAATTTACTTGTGACTTTACAGCCATGGCCCCTTCCGCTTTCGAACCTCCTCATATCATTTTGCCAACGACTCATCACAGTCACACAATCATTGCTTTACATGGACGTGGAAGCCAGGGCCCAGAGGTATGTCGACCTAAGAGTGGAATCTCAAATACTCCGTCACTGACTAGGTACAGTTCGCAGATGAGCTATTCGAGGAGAAGACATCCCTCGGGTTGAACCTCCGACAGACATTCCCTAGCTGCAAGTGGGTTTTTCCTTCCTCGCAAGAGCGCTATTCGACCGTCTTTCAGGAGGAGCTCGACGAATGGTTCGACATCTACTCGCTGACTGATCCGGCTGCGAGAGAGGAGCTCCAACTGGAAGGACTTCGCGATTCCATCAATTTTCTTCAGGCATTGATAAGCGATGAGGTAAATATCATGACATCGGATCGGGTGATTCTGCTGGGTCTGAGTCAGGGAAGCGCGACCGGTTAGTACGATCTAGCTTCCTTTTGGGGGAAAGATAGTATAGGCTAATCCGAGCTATCTAACAGGCCTACTTACTCTGCTGGCAAGCACATCGAAGATCGGGGCTTATATCGGACTCAATGGATGGATGCCATT
>JAABUL010006868.1_pt1 | contig 12760 bp, 6 predicted proteins | sample 5559151 | NCBI WGS metagenome assembly JAABUL01 (sample SAMN10711876, study PRJNA513368) | rock metagenome | isolation source: Antarctica rocks | place: Antarctica: Victoria Land, Pudding Butte sud | reverse complement strand
ATCGGAAGTTCAGTGGCTTATGGAATTTTTGAGTCCTTAATCGTATCAGGTCTGGTGACAAGCTATATCATCTGCATTGGATGTAAGTATCGGTCTCATCCTGAGATCTGGAAGACTTCGCTGACAAATCCTTAGGTTTTCTACATAAGCGCCTTAGTGGCGAACTACTCCCTCCTTCTCGATTCAGCCTCGGTAAAGCCGGCAACACCATCAACATCCTTGCGCTGTGCTTTCTCGTCGTGTGCTGGGTATTCCAGTTCTTTCCGGCTGCTCCAGCCCCGACCGCAAGTACCTTTAATTGGGGTTTCCTGATATGGGCAGCTGTGGCTTTGTGCTTTTGGGCATACTATGCGGTTGGGGGTCGGCACAAATATACAGGGCCTGTCGTTTATGTAGAGAAATACTCATAAAAAAGGCTCCATTGGGAGGATAAATTCTTCAATCGCTCGACCTCTCTAATGACATGATGCTATCATCAAGGTCTGTAGACGTAAGGTACACATGAGACTCGTTCCGAAGTTATAATCCATTCAGAAGCTGCTCCGCACTAGTACTTGAATGATGTGTGTGATGCTGCTTGGCTCTAGATCACAGTGGGCTCGCAGGGGTCTAGATTCTCTCGCCTCCTGACAAGGGCCTAGGATCTGGCAGCACATTCTTCTATACGAGACATTTTCCGTTTTGAGTAAATTGGAAGTCCTTAGTACAGAGAAAGGTGACCCTGCCGGTGTGGTGCGGCATTATAGACATCGTAAACGACATCGACATCTTCGCGGGGTTACATCTCCTCTTAAATGGAGGACCGCAGATCGCTACGCAATACTTCTTAGTCGACAAAGCTTAATGCGTGATTTACCTCGTGAGCCTGGAAGATCTGGTCGTCGGAGGCGGAGAGGGGCTCACAGAGTACGACATCAAGCACCTGAAGCATCGGCGCGAGATGTGGGCCACTCTTCGACGATATTTCCATCCAGAAGAACGGACAAGCTTCGAAGGAAGCGGGTTCGAGGGCACAAGCGTGAACGGCAGAAGGAGCAAGGATGTTTGTCAGGGCTTATCACATTCTTCAGGGAAATATTGCACATTGAAGTCACAAATCCCTACACCCTCCGGGTAAAAGTGAAAAGCGGGTGACTCATTCCGCCCCATCGTCCCCTCCCATGGCCTACAGTTACGCCATCATCGGCACCAGCTTTTATAATCCAAATGCCAGCTGCCTGACCCACTTTACTCCTGACGCCGCAAAGAGCTTCTGAATCAGGAAGCCGTGCAAGGCGGAGAGGACTATCGATACACAGTGTACACGACATGGGAAGTGTCGCGACAGATGATCGAGGAGATGTCGAGCGAGGCCGGACAAGACGCTCTTGCACTCCTTCAGCTGTTCAGCTTCCTCCACTATGAGGGTATTTCGGAAGAGATCTTCGACCGCGCATGGCACCACTTACGTAATGAGAGGCAGTCCGACTGGACGATGGTACAGCAGTTGGAGATGCTACGCCGCCAAACGGATAGGGAGTGGGATGCGTACCCGCTTCGAGCAGCAACCTCGATTCTGCGATCGTTTTCGCTCATCTATCGTGACAAGAGCGGCTTGATCTCCATTCATCCTCTCCACTCCGACGAGACCAGCTGAATACGTCAGATGAAGATAGGATGTGGAGGCAGACGACGGCGACGATGGCTCTGTCGATCCCATGGCGAAGACTGTCAGAGAATGGCTGACAGCTTTGGACTCGTGTACAGCGAGGTGGGTCGACGACAAGAGGCGCTGCAGCTGACGGAGCGAGTGCTAAAAGTTTGGAAGAGGACTGTGGCGAGGATCATCCTGACATCCTCGCCTTGCCAATTGCGTATTCAATGCAGCGAGTCAACCGAAAGCTGCAATCAAATCGGCCCTTTCGTAGGGTAATATTTTAACATGTGAAGGAATACCACTAGTCCGGAATAATCCCGGAATGGGTAGTCCTATTACGTTCTGTTATTCCGGCCTTACTGTTCCCTAAAAATCATTAAGTTGACGAGGCCATGGAGCATTGCGCATCGAAGATGCCGAGTTGGGGCTGGATTTGGATATTCTTCCATTCTGATCTCTTCAATATGTTTACTCTTCCAATGGGATCAGGCTGCCTTGCGTAATCAGCTGCAGAACTATGAATGGACTGGGGAAGATGTGGAATGTTGATCAGTCTAAGTATCTCCGCCATGCAGGGTCCTCCGCCGCACCAGAGAGGAGTATTTTTTTTTAAAAACAGATTTTTTTCTATTTTACTCACTCATGGCTATCATGAGTTACTAAACTGATAATATGGCAAGTGATAAATGCTCATACTTGACTTAATATTATTTAAATTAATAGTGTCACTCCTACACATGTTGGGATACCAGATTGGACACAGAACTTCTTGGTTTCTCCTTTTTCCTCAATGTATTCTGCTTTTCAGCAGTATTAGAGTCAAGATCCTTGGAGACCAGGGTCGTGGGTAGCGGATACGACTTTTCCTTTAGCTTCCGTCAGCCCAAAACCGAAAACTTCAGGATCTTACTTACAATATCCGACCTTGTCGGAGGCCACTGGTCGTGATCTGTAGATCGATAAGTGTAATACCTTCCGTTTCGGCAGATGATGAGTGCTACGTCTGAGTCACACAAACGTGCTAGCTGATCTGCTTTCTTGATCAAGCTGAGTCTCCTTTGGGAGAACTGTTGCGTTCTGGCTTTCGCTGCGTAGGCCATGTTGCCAAGTTTCAGATCAAAATAAGGGAAGCGAAGTATGCTATGACCATAAGTATCTTCCGAGAAGTTCGTTCTTTGCACTGAGCTTATTTGTAGGTAAGCAAGGTAACCTCCATTTTCGACTCTCTTACAGCGGTTTTCGGCTTCTTTCTAAACCCTCCGGCATCGCAGATGTCTGGCTCTTGAGAACAGCATAACATGACCATCATTTGTAGCAGGAGATTTCAGAGATGATATGACAATACTCTGGCGCCAGTATTGTGATAGCTGGCATCAGGAAAGTAAGGTGTTTGGAAAACCAGTACAATGGTAGCTAGTGCCAACTCTGACGAGGAATTACTACGTGTGCGACGGGCACAACCACACGTTGAATTGCAAACATGAGCCCGAGAAAGATCCTAGTGATCATGATCGATACTTGGACTTGGTGTATGCCACCTCTGTATCCCGGAATCTCTCGAGCATTGTGTTAATATGTATCAAGTAACGCTACTTCATCAGCTGCAGTAGCTCCCTCGGGGTCTCCTTAGCTTGACCTGCTGACCCACTGTCAATCTGAAGCGGATTGAGCTTCAACATGAGTCGCTTCCAACGAGCTTCTACTGCAAAGACAATATTTCCGACCAGAAATCAGCCATGCTTTCACTGGAAGGCTAGTTACGGCTAAAAACAGCGTAGACTGCGATCACGGAGTATTTTAGTCAGCTAGGTGTTGCGTTGCTTCTGGGCACTTTGTAATAAGCAAGGGTGCGAGAAGATCTTGCTGACCGAGAACTCTGTTGGGCTTGATAGCCAAAGGAATCGTTTCTCTTATTTTTGCTCTGCTTGCTCTGCTTGTTACCTGTCTGGATAGGAATCGAGTCTGCCCACCAAGAGCCCAGACTTTCGACGCAAGCTGATATGTTTTACTACTGTAAATACTACACCGTCGAGGGTCGCCATCATCGAGTCGACACGATCAATTCGGTTTGCCAGTATTGCATGGTAAATGACGCTTTTGTACTCCCAATAAGCATACAATATCCAACAACAGAAAGATGATAGGCAGAACCTCAATATCTCGGGAGACCGGTCAAATCACTCCAACTTCGCATTCAGCTGAGCCTCTAGCTAGTCAATTCCAAGGTACATACTATCTTTAAAGATATGGCTCAACATCAACACCAACTATTATAGCGTCAACACCTATAGCGATTCCTGTAATTCACCCCACTCAAGAAGAGGAGTAAACTACGTCAGTAAGCCTCAAATTGATAGCGAGACAAATCTGACCGCTTTATAGTGCGCCCTGATTTGAGCAGCGATGGAACAACTGGTCGGCGAGGAGCGCTCATACTTACAAAGAGAAGTAAGAAGACACATTTGTAAGGAAAATTTGCGTATGAGAAGTCAAGCACGAGAGAGATGTGCTCAATTAACGGATCTTGTTGACAAGCCTGTGTGTAAAGGGAAATGTTTGCAATGGCTTGGCAGATACCACTCGAAGATGACAATTAGAGAAGCTACTAAGTGGTACATCTGTGCAGTTGAAAGAGCTGGCACTGAATGGGAATCTGATCTGGACGATATTTTGGTTCTCTTGTCCTCTACTCCTATTCTTCCCCTTCGCCTTCATGGTATGAGCGATTAGCAATTGGTGAATTCCAAACCAAGAAAGCCTGTCGGTGAGACCCAAAGATAGTAATCAGGGGAACATTCCTAGGGGATCGAAGAGAAGTAGCCAAGCCCGATTGTAGAACCTCTTTACGTTACAATTAGCAGAAGAAGAGAAGAGTCGTGCGCAATGAACGAAGCAAGCTGCACAACTGCTTAATTGATTATTGAGATACATATAATGGTTTTCGCAGGCGGATGCATACAATTTTTTACATTCAAAAGGTCTGCTTAGGCAGAATCCCTGTCCGGGTCGGAGACGACGCTTGCATGTAGATTGCCAGGAAATTGCCCGCAAACGATGTAGCGAGCGGCGCCGCAAATATGAAAAGCCTTGCGTGAAACGCGAATTCGCAGGAGAACGAAAGCAGGAACAGTATACCGGGCAAGAGATCAGCTTTTTCGACGCCGAGCAACGAACGGAGGATGAACCTGGAGTAGAAAAAACCCGCCAGAGCTTGTAATGATGCAATCAGACTCCATGAAGCAACGCAAAGGGATATGTAGATGTGAGTGGGAATGACTTGATACCATTGGAAGGCAATGTATGTGCAATTTCGGCTGGCTCGCCGTCCACAACTGAGTCATATACAGGTCGAGTAGGGTTAGAAGGAAAAACCACTCATGGCGTTCGGTCATCCTTCTTTATACTTCAACGTTTAACCGCTTTGAGGTCCTGGGTATTCGAGACTAGACCGACGGTTGTCACGTTACTCCTCGAGAGTTTACCATCCTGCCGTAAGCATGTCGCGAGTAAGCCTTCATCGTCAATCTAACAGCTAGCCTAAGTTCTTTGCTGACCGATGGTAGTCGGTCTGACCTGGGCTCCAACCTGGAACATTGTTGAAACATTGCCCGCACATTTTAGCCCGTTATCTCCCTCCCTCCCGCGTTCTTTGTTCCGTGCTGGAGTCAGCATATACCAGCCCTCTTACTTCTACACGCCCGAGTCCCTAGCGCAGCGCTAGATCAGCGCCGGATGTGTTTCACCGACAGTCAGCGGCACCAATGGGATCCTCTATGAAGAAATAATCAATCAGCCTAATCTGTCGACAGAGTACTTCGTCAGTGTCGGGTCATACCGATGGGTGGTCGGTCAGCAAGAAGTAAGGCTGTCGATCAGACTAACGATAAGCAGATAAGCAGGTATGGCCGAGCTAGCCGGTGTGACTGCGATGCCTGCCGACGCTAGCTTGTTGCTCTAGCCATGTCAAGGACTCCCACGAGGTTGCTATAGCATGGTCATGCGAAGGATCTCCCCAGCCAAATTTCCTGCTTACACTGCAAATTGAGCCTAAGCAGTGCCAACTCGATGAGCTTGAGCCTGTTTCGGATCGGTTCTACAAATCTTTCCTTGCGGCCTTTTGGCGGGTTAGGGTTGACAGGTACTGCAAACATTCGACACCCGTCGAGGTGAACCAGCTTATCAAGCCCTCTGGGGACGCTCTGGACGATGTGCACGACTGGCTCAAGACGAGCCCATTTGACCTACTGGTTTGATCAAGACTCGGTTGCTTGTCAGTTGCATCGAGCGTCTTCTTTAGACTTAGTATTTTATCGACGAACATGCGCATGGTGCACAGCTTGTCTGCGCAGCGGCATGGTCACTTCCTTCTCAGCACATCGAAACCGTCCAGCTCACAAACTCTTTCTTCCGCCCCAGACCTCACCGTGGGTCTCTCGGCCTCGTCCGACCCGACATCGAGATCCGAGCGAAATCTTCCCCGTGCCAGAAGGAGGTCCTCAAAGTCTCAATAAAGGCCACCTCGACATCCAGTTTCGTTAAGCCCGACTCTTCAGCACCTGCATCCATACAGCCTCTCAAGATGCGTTCCAATACTTGCGGCACGTCCATCCTCAGCCTCCTGGCAGCTCTTGCTGCTCCTATCACGGCGCAGGAAGCCGCATACTTCGCCCTTGGAACAGAAATGCCCGTCGTCCTCGAGCGTGTCGATCCGCTCTTAAGTGCGGGAAAGATCTCGAACCACGTGCACTCTGTCATCGGGGGAAATGGATTTGCCCCAACGATGGACTTTGCTCAGACGCAGACGTCCGACTGCAGCACGGTTCGAGTCAAGGTCGATAAAAGCAACTATTGGATGCCAGCTTTGTATTACAAGTCACCCCATAACGGAAGTTTCATTAGGGTTCCTGAAAAACCTTACCACAAAATCTACTACAAGTATGGCAAGATGGATTCCTCCCCTGATTTGGAGCGAAGCGAATTCCCGAAGGAGTTCCGCATGATCACTGGTAATGCAACGTTGCGTTCACACGATGTCTCCCACGACGTTGGTGGGGATGAACTCGACTGGCGATGCCACGGACCTGACCCCCCACCTGTTCCCGGCTTTCCCAAATTCACTTCTTGCAACGGAGGCCTGGCCGCGACTATCAGGTTTCCAACTTGCTGGAATGGCCAGGACTTTGACCCTGCAAATCCGCATGCTCACATGGCTTTCCCGTCAGCGCAAAACGGACTTGCTGCCTACAACGTCAAGCGGTTCCCAGAGATAATGATTGAGTATTGGCTTGCGGTCTCTAGTTTCGACGGTGACTATGGCATCAATGATAATCCATGGACACTCTCCATGGGAGACAACACTGGTTATGGGTTCCATGCAGACTTCGTAAGTGGAACGTAGCTCTCCACGTCGTCCGTGCTGACACCTAGCAGATTAACGGTTGGGAAGTCGGCAAGCTTCAAGCCGCTATGAAGACTTGTATGATCGGCAATACGGGCGAACATCTCGACACTGACACATGCTTCGGAGCTGGCGCGCTTTACGATGTTAACACGTCGAGAAATTGTCGGGTCAAAAACATTGTCCCTGAAGATGTCGGCCTAGCAGGTGGCGAAGCCAGCATAGACAACGATGGGAACGTGAAAACTTATGGAGGTATTCTCCCTCATTTGCCAGGATGCTATTCTATACAACCAGGTCCTGGACTCGCTTCAGTTCGAACCAACTGCCCATATAACCTACCTACAGGCTTCGGCAGTGGCGCAGCATTTGGTTCGCAGTCTCCCGTCGGCACTGGTTCCTCTGTAGATGCATCGTCGGTCGCCCTAGTCGCATCTACGGGTACCCCCTCGTCCGTCCAGACACCGGCCTCGACTGAAGCATCGATACGGTCATCTAGTGCTTCTGTAGTAGACCAAAAGCTCACGAATACAGCTGCCATGCCAACCGCAACTGCCATATCGCAATCGTCAACGACGACGTCAGCTATGAGTAGCCCCTCAGAATCAGTTTCATCAACTGGCTCTGCCTCCCCTGGCTCAAGTTCCAGCGGTGGCACGCTTACTGCCTCTGATGGCTCCACATGGGACCTGAATGGCTGCTACACCGACCAGATAAACCCTGTTCGCTCCCTAGGATCTTCCCCAGAGTGGTGGGGCCAGCCCATCACCGCGAGCAGTTGCGTGGGTCGTTGTAGTAAGCTTGGTATGTCGTTGTCTGGGACAGAAAACTCCGGACAGTGCTTTTGTGGGACCAACCTTATTGGGAGCAAGAAAGTGGACTCGAACGAGTGCAATGCCACTTGCAGAGGCGACTCTAGTCAGACTTGCGGCGGACCTGCAAGGCTCAGTCTCTACAAGCAGTCTTCCGGCGGCTCCAAAAAGCAACGTAGCAACCGCCATCTTGCGCGCCATCTCGAAGCTATCAACTGAACCCTCGTCAAGCAACGAGCCATTGACATCTTGGAACAGGTTTCTAAGTGTTGCGACCTCTCTCGACATGTCCAGGACTGTGCAACGACCGATACATAGAATTCCCTTCTCCTTTCGCTTCTCCAATGATTCGTGAGGCTATGCTCACGATCGTCTACTTCATTCGATACGGCTGGGTTTACACGTCGCTGTCGGCTAGATGCTGTCTCTGAATTACAGTGATGAGCAATGAAGAATCGTTCTTGCACATTTACAATCTAAGTAGTGAACATGAAGCGAGTGAAGTGAAGATCACCAGCCATACAATTGTAAGCTGTAGCTCAGTAGAAAAGAAAGCATTTATATTGACTGGCGCACCTAGCGGCAAGCGAACCGTTAATTGCGCAACGACTTCGTTTCTTGCTAACCATGAACAGCAAAGACACCTACACCCGTCGCTCGCCCATCAATGGCTATACTATCAACATCGACATTGTGATACCCATAAGGTGTAGTGATCTGCATATCAACGTACAAGACGCATCTGGCGATCAGTTACTTGCTGGGGACGCGCTAACTAGGGACCGCACATATTGGTATCAATGCAGGCGTGCACACGTTCGAGAGTGGAGATTTAGGGTGGCCGGGGGGGGGGAGAAGAGGATCCCCACCTCGAACACGAAGTTGGAGAGGTTTGGCGGAAGAAAAAGAAGAGAAAATTTAAGAGAACTCCTGGGAAGAATGGGCTGGAAAGCTTGTAGGATCTACGGGAAGCTTGAAGGCAACAAGGTGCAGGGGGACTTCCACATCACGGCTAGGGGTCATGGATACATGGAGTTTGGGGAGCATTTGGATCATACTGGTACGTTCCGATCTGTCTTCTGCACATACGACTGGTCCATTTCATTAGTGACCTGTTGTCTTATATTCCCATTAATCCTGGGCACGGCAGCGGGTTTGACTGGTATTTTCGTGCAGCTCTCAATTTCACCCATCTGATCTCTTAGCTCTCTTCCCGTCCACACTACCCAGTCATCTCTCCTCAATCCTTTAGACCATACACTGGCCAGCATTTCTGAACACTTCTACAAATTTCAATACTACCTCTCTGTCGTTCCCACCGTCTACACAACTACGTCCTCGTCAAAATACCTCAACCCCTACCGGCCCGATCCTACCGTGGACAAAAAGACCATCTACACCAACCAGTACGCCGCCACCTCACAATCGCATTCCGTACCCGAGCGTGCGGTGTCAGGCATCTTCTTCAATTTCGATATCGAGCCGATTTTACTCACCGTGAGGGCGGAGAAAGATAGCTTCCTGAGAGCCATGGTCAGAATCGTGAATGTTGATCAGTGGTGTGCTCGTTGGTGGTGGAAGGTGTTATCAGCTTTTTGGATGGTCTAGGAAAGTACTTGGGGTCAGGAGGAAGGACGGCGTTCTGACGGGAAGGTCGGAAAAGGGGTATGAGGATGAGAATGAATGATTCCATATAAATACAGCAGTGCCCAAAGTAAGGAACGACACGCTCTGGATCTCCTGCCATATATGCGCTCAGGTATACTATCAAGCATGAGGTGCTCTAAAAATCTCTCAAAAGGTGCCTCGATTTGATGACTGACGTATATGCTCTTCGCAGGAATGGCTATGGCGACCGCCTCTTTCCCAGTCCTGTGAATGGAGCTTAAACTGCTACAGAGCCAAGTGACGTGATCGTGTTTTGGGATTGGCCACGACGTGGCGCGGTGAATTCTCCTGGCTCTGTACGTAGTGCTCGTCAACGCCGGCTCCTGGACCACGGCTCTCTACGTTCTGCTTATAGCATTCGGCTTTGTACTGTTCCTGCGCCGTCTGACCGGCCTTCCTGTGGATCCTGAGGCGTCCCTTACTTCAGCATTCTTTACCAATGTAATCGGAATACACCCCAACTTTCGCGCTGTCTAGGTATGCCCCCCTGATGGTGGGTTCCTGCCCCTCTACTTTGCCGTAGTTGGTAATCGGCTTCATCAGTGTGGCTTTTGCTGGTAGAGTTATCTGGGGCATAGTAGCTGCTCGGCTGTGCAAGGTTGTCTGGAGGGAAAGTCTGATCGTGGGTGTACTGGTGAGCTGCCAATATCGGTCTTCAAGCGAAGATTTTCGGTCAGCGTAATTTTCGCGACTACACCGCTGACGAGTGTGCTCTATCAGTCACGCTCCTTCACTTAGCCACATGTGTATTAGAACGCTGACGCACCCGTGGTACTCTACAGAGAATTGATTAAAACTCGCATTCTCGTCGCTGAGCATACAAGCGAGGTATCGGAATACAGTGATCTTACATCATGAGATGATAAAACATTGTGCAGGCCCCCGATAAAGCTTTTGAGACGCGAAGGAAGTGGCACCGGGGGCTCTAGGCCCTAAAGGCAAATACAGCTGACCAGGCGTTGTGAGAAGAAGCGGAGCAGGGGTTAATCAACCCGAAGTCCGAGATTGCGGCGCTGATCCTATTTGTTGTCAACTCGCCAATGATTGGCCTTTGGGAAGGCGCTTCCGTTCCTGGTGTGGAGAAATCCTCACAATACAGAATGGGCTGAGGGTGACATGTGGAGGGAGAGTAGTGTGGATAAGGCTGGGGATGATAGTTTGACCGAGATGCCGCGCAAGCTTTGGACCACACTGGGGGCTTGAACAGGAGCCACAAATGATGAGATATGAGCATATCACGGATAGATTTGGGTAAAACAATGGATAGGAAGTACGAATCAGAGTATGATACTCCAAAGTCTATATCCTGGTGTCCGGATCGTTACAAAGCGTATAAGAGGCCATGATGGGATCATTCGACACATTACACGCGAGGAGGCAAAAGCAAGCTGGTGTTAAATTACTCTGCCTGCTTTAAGTATCCTTAGTGCGGTTGCCTTGTTTTGCCCTCTCTGTCTACTTTGCGAACCATTCAGCCGTCTGCCAGCAGTAAGAAGCGATCGTATCTTTCTCAAGGTTCCGAGTCACGCTCAATGACCCTCACCGCGACCCTTACCGCCCATCTGCGGATGTCCTTCCCTGGCCATTGACAAAAACCTCTGTTTGCTCCATACACCGAAGACATACCTACCTATATCGGCTCACACAATCCGCTCCAGCTAAAGTACTCCCAGTTGATAAGAAGAATTTCAACCAAGCACTCTGATCCCTAAGTATATTCATCTGCCGAGAATATAGACCATGAATGAGCGGCCTGCTTTCTTTGCAAGGAAATTCGAGGGAAGAGTTCGAGGGTAAGGCGATGGCAAAGGCGTACGTTGGCGCTTCACGTTCCGTCTAAATCATGACTGGACACTCAAGCATGGACACTGACCTCCTTTCCCTTGAACGTCTTTGACATTTCATCAATCTAGGCACAAGGATCATCGCCGGATCATACGAGACCGAGCGCCGTTGCAATGTACACCTTCATCCAATGACAACGAATCGATGAAGCCAGATTTCGTAAAAGGAGTAAGGTCACAATCTCCTGGTGGGCGGCCACCTACCTCAGGTTCAACTCAATCATCAGAAGCAAGGATCGATGACATCAGCAAGCTTACGTTGGGCCATGGACGCACTGCGCAATCGTCACCGGAAACCGAACAACCACTTGTCCCAGCCACCAGCCCGAGCCACAGCGATCCGGATCTTGCGCTTAATCCCACTACATTCGATCCAGAGAGAGACAGTCCAATTTCATCGCGATGCAGCATTGGGCAAGCAGCCTACGTACCAGATATGGACTCAGATTTCTCAGGTAGTGGACAAGATAAGAGCAGGGGAGTCCCTAGTGATCAACCCGCGCTTTCATCTTCTAGTCAAGGGGACATGGACCTAGAACCAATTCTGCTTCTGCAACCCGAGTGTCGGCCAATCTCTCAAGATCAGCTAGTGGTGGAGGTCAAAGGCATCTATGCAGGCTTGGTCATGGTCGAGAGTAAGTGCGTGGATGTGGATGAAAAACAATTGAAAGCAGCTCTGGAAAAGGATCAAACCCGTCGGACGAAGCTAAGTAACGAGCAATGGCAAGCTCTCATTCACCTTCACAAAACTCTTCTCCATGAGCTCCATGACTTCTTTCTAGCTTCCCAGCATCCCTCGGCAAGTCCAGCCTTGAGCGATTTGGCCGGTAGATATTCGATGCCTTACAGAATGTGGCGACATGCAATCTACGCATTTCTGGAGGTTCTCAGACATAGGCTTCCAGAGTCAAGGGATCACATGCTTGCGTTCATATACATTGCGTACTCTATGATGGCTCTTCTCTACGAAACCGTCCCCACTTTCGAAGACACTTGGGTAGAATGCCTTGGAGATTTAGGTCGCTATCGTATGGCCGTTGAGGCAGACGACCCTTTGGATCGCGAAATCTGGAGTAACGTTGCTCGCTTTTGGTACACTAAAGCAACGGACAACATCCCTGGTACTGGACGCCTTTATCATCGTTTGGCAACATTGTCCCGTCAATATAGCTTGCAACAGCTGTGCTTGTACACTCGCTCCTTGACATGTCTACATCCATTCGAGGGCGCTCGCGAAAGCATCAAAACGGTTTTCAACCCAATTTTGAATGGCAAGGCCCCCATCAATCCTCGATCGTCAACCTTCGAAACAGTATTCGTCAAAGCCCATGGCCTTCTGTTCTCTGGTGTGTTTGCATCCCAATACGCAGCCGCTGTTGGCCAGATTGAGGATGGCTTGCTG
>JAABUL010006865.1_pt1 | contig 12765 bp, 11 predicted proteins | sample 5559151 | NCBI WGS metagenome assembly JAABUL01 (sample SAMN10711876, study PRJNA513368) | rock metagenome | isolation source: Antarctica rocks | place: Antarctica: Victoria Land, Pudding Butte sud | reverse complement strand
GATACATGCGGCAATTTTGGGTTCCTTATATGTCTCTACTTGATTGCTCAAGGAGGTTTTGGCGCTCGGAGTCGCTGTCACGGGCGCTCTTTCTTGGCTGAAGCCTCGCTGACTGTTCCTTCTGTTTTGATGCTAATGCACGCCGGCTCCGAACGCTGGGTCGGCCAGCTAGTCTACCGCGTTGTATTTTTCGGCTATTTTAACTGTCGACTTTGACATTATTGAACTGCTTTGTAGATCACAAGCTGTAGTTGGGCGTCACATACAGTCATCCTGCGCAGCAAGTTCATGCATCGAGACACTCTGCCTGTGAGGTATTGCTGTCAGCTTATCGCGCATGTGCTAGCTAAGCATTCTTACGGGACCGACTAGAACAGGCACGGTTCGGCCTGACCTGAAGCTCAAACCAGACCTAAAGCAGTAAGCTCATACAAAAAGGCTTGTTTCAACGACGAAGCATCGCTCAAAGAGGTAAGAAGAACACGCCGAGGAGAACTTCGGTGCACGTGATACTTTCGCCGCTGTTACAAAAATGGCCACGTGACCAGGAAACACTTGTTAGAGAACTAACAAGCAATCTAGTGACAGACAGTTAGACCTGTTTCAGATAGCGGAGCCTTGAACAAGTCGTGACATATTGGGCTGGTGTAAATAACAACGAGCCCTCGATCGGAGAATCTGTCCTGAAGTAGTATTTGAATTTGCACAAGTTCAGTAATGACCAATCTCGGTTTAGCCCAACTCCGGCGGGATCCTAACTTACTCCGGCTGGCTTCACACTCCCACATACAATAACAACACGTTCTCATCCCCGTCTACGGGCCTCCTACGATAGGAATGAATTTTTCCTCGATTCTCTAGAGCGTCGACTGGGCCAATTGTTATAGATGTAAAGATACAACCAAATAACACTTTTGAACGCGATACCAATCTTTTTCTTGACATCTCCGTGCTCTCGGGTATGCTATTGGTTTGACGTGCAGAGTGCATAAGGTAGCACTGTGTCGAGCTGGGATTGGAGATGAGCTTTACTCTTCGCTGCAAGTGGACAACGGACGATTGGCCTATACCATGCGAAAGATTATCACAATCTTCAGACTGCAGAACCTTCAGGACTGTCAGTTGTACAACACGGGTTTATGTGTAGTCTAGGCAAGAATAGTGCCGGTTGGTATATGGCAAGACATCGACCGGGTCACATTCTTCGACACACTAGTGAAAATCAGTAGTGGGCGGCGAAGTATCTTGGCTGGAAGTATACTTTCGTCCTTAAAGAGAGACTCTACGAAGAGCATAGTAGTGAGAGATGTGAGTTCAAAGATGCGGGAGTTTACCCAGCACGACTTCATAACCGAGGGATTTTAACGTTCCATGTTTTCCGCACGAGTCACGCCCTGCACAGCCTGATGACTCTGCCCGCCAATCCGGGCGCCGCATTCAGGACAACGGGCGAGCTCCATGGGCATGCCGCACTCGCCAATAGCGAACTGTCGATCGCGCGTCAGCGGACGTCCCGTAGTAGTGCGTTGGACGGCAGACGGATTGTGACTTACCGGATGCCCGTTGGCACAGTTGTACCAATGACCCGAGTGGGTAGCGATGCCCCTGAACCCTGTGACCATTGCCCTCTTGATAGCTTCCAACTCCTCAACTGTGACTTCCTCGTACCACTCCCTCTGCAGCAATCTGAGTGCCTCGCTGACGGCGTGCGAGAGCGCGTCCGCATCTCGAAATCCCTGCTTGCACAGCTGCGCCGCGCTCTCCAGGAGAATCTTGGCTTTCTCATGCTCCATAGTTGCCAGCTGTCGGTCTTCAGCATCCAGGGCACCCGACGTCCCGAAGAGCCGAACAGTGCGTGCATAATTCAAAGTTGACTCGACCACGAGTCTTGGCAACCTGTGCTCCCCGCACAAGGCAATATGTTCTGCACAAGACTGAAAGATTTGTTTGATCGACTTGGAGACGGACGTTCCCGAGAACAGCGAAACGTTGAGTAGAGCTCTTTCACTCTCGGAGGCGGGCGCCGATAAGATCATGAGCTTGTCTTCCATAACAATGCAGTCTATCTTGATCACCATCATCATGGCCCCAGACGTGATTCGGTGGTCACTTTTGCCAAGCAATGCCACGTCGGTGAAACCAAGCTTGGCGAAAACATCGTCGAGAGGGCGATTGCGCCGTGCAGCATGCGTTATGGCTTCATGCAGTTTGTGCGAAGGTTGATGTCGATTTATCGTCCGTTGCTGGAAGTGGACCATGTCGGATCGAAGACACGCCGATGGCGTGTACCGTGTCTTCAGTCGTTGAGAACATTCTTTCATGTCCGCTTGATGAATGTCCACGAGACGGTGTCCTGCCTCGCCCTTTAACGGTTCTGCTCGGGTCCGCTGCAATTTGGCTTCGATGTCCGTCAGTCTCGACTCGAGCCCTTGGAGTTCTGTCTGGCCTGTGGCAATGAAGCGTTTAAACACCTCGTCAATGACGGCACGGTTGACGAGTCGATTGTATCTCTGCGTCACGAATTGGCGGATCGGTCGCTGACAGAGCGGACATTTCGGGACTGTTGGGGCCAGATCACAGGAGATATCCTTCAGCCCCAAGGGCACGCAGGTCGTAAGGTCAATCTCGTATACCTCGCTCAGTCCGATCATGCCTAGACATCAATATATTTCCATTAGCGTAGGTCCAGAATCCATCGTGATAAGCAGCGCGCCTGAAAAGGAAAGTCGTTGACCATCAACGTCGTGCGCGGTTTGTCTCGGAATCACGAAAGTCCCAGAGCAGTCAGTGAAGTCGTACAGAAATGTCACATACCATCCAACGTCTCCGCTGTGAAAAAGTGTCCGCAGGCCAGCGCAACTATCGGTGACTGATCGAGATCAATTTCTCGAAAATCTTTCAGTTCAACCATGTCAACCTGCGCGTCAAGATGCTTCCCGCATGCCTGGCAGTACTCAGGAAGACAGTCCTCCCCGCATAGTCCAGGGCATTGATGGCCGCAAGGAAGAGTACTGGTGCAACGCTTGTTGCAAGGAAGACGGTTGCAGGGCGCGGAGCAAGGCATACCGCAGTCCCCTATATGGGGACAAGACCATGCACAACGCTCGACGCATGGTGCGCACGACTCGTGACACTTGAGTGTGCAGCGCGAGTGCTTACATTGAACCTGCGTCATGTTATTGGTATTGCCCCGAGCTTCGATTGCGCAACTCACCTCGCATCTGGATTCGCAAAGTCCGCAGTCAGAACCGTCATGGCAGCGCCGAGGACAAGTGTGGTTGCAAGTCCCGAATGGTCTGCCGCAGATTTTGTCGCATTGCAAGTGGTTCACGACACGATCACCCAGCAAATCCATGATATTACAGCGGCCGCATGTTCCTGGACAACAGTGACCGCATGTCAGAAATGTTCCGCAGGCAGTAGCGCAGAGGTAGCCTTCTCGACCCACATCCTCGGAGCACGACGCTTGAATCTCGTGGCCACATCTGGTGACGGTCTTCGCAACGATCTCAACGCAATGAAGAGCCTCCAAGTCCCTCGTGAGGTGGCATCGAACCTGGTCTTTGAGATGACCGCATGGAAGCTCCACCTTGTTCAGAACTACCATGCACTTGCCACAGTCTTCTCCGCACGTTTGCTTCTGGCAGGGATGACCACAGGGGTCGTGTTGTCGTTGGCAGGGCTGTTCACATCTGGAGGATTCATGCATAGCTCTTGAGTGACACCTTGCCTGACAGCGATGGCCGCAATCGGGAAGACGATCCATGCAAGCTTCACGACAACCGCCCTCGGGACTAAACCTAGCAAAGTCATCTGGTTGCTGAACCTCGATAGGTGTGTCCCTGTGCCGAGGGCAGCATAGGCCAAGAGAAGATCCAACGGAGGCATTCGCTCGCAAGATACCGATGACCTCTTGCCACATTGGCACGTTGGAGTAGGTGTCTGCATTACCAATTAGATACATGCCATGTTGAGCTCGGCTCAAAAGGACATTGATTCGGTTGGTGGTTTTCAGAAACCCAACTTTCTGATGTTTGTTACTCCGGACCAAGGAGACAATGACAAGCTTAGCTTCTTCTCCCTGGAAATTATCAACAGTAGCCGCACGGAGGAGGTCACTGAGCTGCTTCTTCTGCAATTGCTTTCTTTCGCTGTCGCTCGAAGCATCTCCTTGGTCATTCGGGGTGTCGCTCAAGGTGTATCCATCCTTGATGAGCGCATCTTCATCTCGGTCACTCAGAACAATCTCAAAATCGCGGCGCATTGACGCACGCAGCTTCTGCAATTGGCCGGTGTACGGCGTGAGAACCGCAATGTCGCTACTTTTGTAGACGCCTTGGCGGATTACATGCCGCACCAGGGCATGGACCATTGCAACCTCCCAGTCATTGGACTTCGACTGGTTGTGGGAGATCGCTGCCTGTGCCTCGTTCTCCATGTTATCGTGATCGAGCCAGTATACATTATCGCGCATGCCGATGATATTGGGCATTTGCATTGTGCTTTCATGGTCAACCAGTCTCTTGTAGATCGTGTGCCGGATGAGTGTTGAAACTTGGGGACGCATCCGTCTTTGGACGTTTAATTGAGCAACCGGCATGGTGCGTCTCCCGCGTTCACCCACTGACAGTCGTTCAAATTGGCTCCGGTCAAGTTTATACAGAGCGCCGCGAGAGCTCTCAATAGAGAGGTCGGCGAAGTTGTTGATTGTTGGACGCAGTTGTTGATGGTCACCGATCTGAATGAAGTGTTCACCAGAGGGCAGCATCGCTGATATGATATGTGGTTCCATCACCTCACCGGCCTCCTCACACAAGACAACTTTGGCTCTGACGTGCTGCAGAGTCGAGATGTTCTTTGCAAGGCCGCTGGTGGTGAGACCAACGACATCCGCGCCCTGCAGAACTCGCCTATCGGTCTCTTCATGAATCTTCGTCAGGTCCAGCTTACAGTCCTTGGCACTTTCTATCAATTCGAAGAGTTCGTTGGATGCTTGTTGGAATAGCTCCGTGGTCCACATCTGAATGAGCGCTTTTCTTCCGATTGGTGAAAGTGATTGTACATCCGTTTCCGCTTTTGCAGTGACACTTGCTATGTTCACGGCCTCAGTTGTCGATCTTTCCAATGTATTGATCTGGCCGTCTGGAGTGGCTGCAGATTGCCAGAGATCAAATGGATGTCGACCAGTGTGGATGAACCCATCACCGTCGATAGTGCCGAACTGTGCATGTATACGGGAATGTTTTCGCCGTAAGTACCAATCCAGCTGCTTCCATTCGACCCGCTTCTTTAAATTGTGAAGTCGGCTAAGGATCCGGCGTGAAGTCTCCTCATGCTCTTCAAGTTTCCGATAGGCGGTAGCGGCCTGCCACCCCTCATGCCTGGACTTTTTCTCAGTCTTCGCGACGGTCCGGAGGTTGTGGCCTTCAAGTAACGTCGACCGACTTTGCCCACCAATGCGAATGATTTTCTTGATACCCGTCGCTTGGAGGTGCTCCAGGAATTGATCGAGTGCGTGATTTGTATAGCACCTGCAAGCCATTCTTTGGTATTAGCTGGAAATTCGAAACAACCACAGCTTTGGAGCGAAAGACGATGACCGGTAAGTAAGGACGAATAAGATGGAGCACTTACACAACGATGATCGGGCCAAGTCCCGCTTCCTTCTTCACATGCAACAGGACTTGCATGAGCTTCACCCCAAGAAAAGACTTTCCGGTTCCTGGGGGGCCTTGAATGAATGCAAATTCGTGAGTAAGTGCCGCAACTAGCGCCACGCACTGCCCTTGATCTAGTCCAGTCCTCTCTTCTAAATCGGATATGAGCAAAATATCATCTTGAGAGGATGAAGAGAACACGCTCAAGCTTTCCGCCCCTTGTTTGAGAATGTCGGTCATGGGAAAATTGAATTTCGGGGATCTTGCATAAGCCGGTGGTGGCACATCAAGCTTAGCACCCAACAAGTCGTCCATTCGACCAGGCAGAATCCAGTCGGAGAATGGCAGGCGGCTATGACGTTGCATGTCTTGCAGACTCTTGAGAACAGGAACAAATGTTCCTGGAAGCACATTCGGAAACTCCAGAAGGATCCCGCGAATTTTGTCGCAACTCAATCTCAGCAGAGCTCTAACTGCTTGCTGATCTTGGGTCGTCAATCTGATGGTCACCGTCGCTCGAGACTCGTGACTGGCCAAGCTGCTCTGATCCCCTGTATCTGTGCGCCTCTTCGACACAGTCACGAACAAATACTGAACTGTGCCATCTTCAATCCAGACAAGGGCCAGCAGCACGCCTTCGCTTAATCGTTTCGATTCCTCCCACCATCTCCGCCTTTCTGCAGTCTTCCTCTTGAGAACAGAAGTTGGTTGAAGAAAGGCCATGTCGGCTTGAAGTTCTCCATAGCGATCAAGTGCCAAATACATCACAAACGCATTCAAGTAGCTGTGAACACGTGTTTCCCCGAGACTTGTGAGTGGCTTTGTCAAACGATCCGGATCGGCGACAAGATATGCCAGGAAACTCCCAAAGTCTTCTTGCAACTGCCCAAACACATCGTGGCGGAGGAGGCGAAAGTTCGTGTCGATGTATCTCTCTATTTTGCCATGGAGGAAGTGCGGCTGATCTGGATCGGTAGAAGGTAGAAATTTCGGTGCGTCGCTCAGCAGCTCCCCTCGAGTGGGAAAAATGCTGATCTGGGGGATGTCTTTTTTGTCGTTGTCGTGACGCTCTGATGGAACAATTGAGTCCCGGGGGTACGCGGAACGCAGCTCCGATGTGTGGCCATCGGCTTGCTCAGCGTCAGCACGCGTGGAAAGCATTGTCCCGGCTCGGGCGATGGCGGCGCGAAAATATCCGGCGCGACTTTTGACTTCCTCAGATGTAGGCCGCGATTCTTCTTCTATCATAATCTCAACAATGGCCTCTAGAGAACTGACGAGGCCAGGGAGATCCTCGTTATATCTGAAACGAGTCTCACGACGAAGCAGCTCGGAAAGCATGTTCGAAAGTCCAACAAGAGTTGAGTCAAGTATGTTCAGGGACAGCGTCCGCAGACCATCAATTCGAGCAGACGCAATAGCCTCGCAGACATGCTTCAAAAATGGGACCGCCCGGTTGCCATTCGCTCCCGATATGAAGTTGTACAAGCTGCCAACGTATGTGTCCACTGAGAGACAGTGCATCAGCTCCGGATGCGTGAAGACCATGAAGAAGGCGCGAGAGACGCCTATGAGTTCGGCGTGTTGGTCACCTCGAACCCTCTTCTCCAGGAGAGCCTGGATGTGAGCACGGCCGTGATAGTGATCGTCATTGTCCAAGTCCTTTGCGAGAGCCTGTCTCCAGTCTCGCTCCTCGTGGTCCACTACACGTTACACATTAGTAGCGCTCTGAAGCATAGAGAAGATTTCGAAAACGATTCTGGAACGTACAGATCTCCAGTGCCCCGGTCCACACCTCTTCCAGGGCGATTGGGTCGTGTTTGCGAGGTGGCTCACGGATAAGACTTCTCCAACGAGAGTAGATGAATTTGCCGTGTAGATACTCAGGTGTCTCCTGCGTCTCAACGTCACGGCGAAACGGTTCAGGTCGCTCATTGTGCGAGAATCTACAGTCTCTGCCATACCTGCCTTATCCTCGATGCCACGTCAGCCATTTTGCCTATGTCAGAAATCACCAATGGATCCGCTCAACCTACATGTTCCCCTTCTGAAGAAAGCACAAGCCTGTTCTTCTCGTCCTCCGATATCACTCCTGCCGCCCCAGCCGCCTCTGCCGCCCCTGCCGCCCCTTCCAAATCCCCCTCTCTGGCCTCTCCACGTATTTCTGTTGTGATCCGCCATACTGCGTTTAAGGAAGAGTGTGTTACGATGGATCCTCCAAAGAACAAGGTAAATGTGCCGCCTGACAAGCCCACGAGTCTTTCAGACAGGCTTGCTACACTTATGGTGTTGGCTTCGTCATCTACAAGATCTCCACCTTGCCTAGTAAGCCTCAAATGCCTCAACAGAAGGGGAATAGAGATTTTGATTGGCGGAGGGAGAAACATGCTTCAAGTTCAATACTTGTTGGCTTCCGTCTGCATGCATTTAGACTGCTCCTATACGTGCGATGAGGTGGTCGCTAATCTCTCGGTCGTGACAGGGCGAAAGCCATGCGCTCGTGCACCAACAGATCGGTAGTGTGCTACATCGAGCCTGATCGAGCAACAATGGCATAACTTCTGATTAGTATGTCGGCTGAACGGACCGGTGACTTCCATAGTCGATGATGATGCGCATGTTCCGATTCTGTTGGTTCGTAGCGAGGACCTTCGGGAACGTCAAGCATGGGCCATTCGAAGCTCAAACCAGACAGAGCGAAGAGTCACATGTACAGGCTTGGTCGCTAGCGTTGACCGTACGGACCTGGGTCGACTCCCATCGTTGGTTGTCTTCGAACCTTAAAAGACATCCCGTGTCACCGACATTGATCAATAAGTATCGTGCAGATCTGGCCAGATGCACTGTCCCCTGCTGCGAATAAGCGAGAGTGCAGCCTCCATCGTAGCGATTGGATCTCGGCAGACGGGTCTCATCCGTCAAGTGCTGAGTATCGGCTCAAATCGAGCTTCAAGCACCTCCTTTACCTTGCAGCTTGGTGGGACAAGGAGCGAGCGGTCTGATAACCTAGGTCGTGGTCTAGCCTAGATTCCTGATGATCAACATCGAAAACCGGTGAGGTCGGCCACGAATCAGCCAGGAACACGTTGTATCAACCCGATAACCAATGACATGGTCTACTTCAGCCTGGCTACACGACTCTATGTAGGAGGGACCGTTACGGGTAGCTCGAGTAAATTGGGCCCCACGGGTGATAGACACCGTAGTGCGGTACGGATGCATCAAAGAACTCCACAAAATCACGAAAGCTAGCCAGACTACATGCCGGCACAACTTCATACAACAGTGCCATCAAAGCGTACGTGTTCAACGTGTAGCCAGGTGGAAAGATTGTCGACCGGTGAGGAAGTTGACCAAACATATGTAGTAGAAGCAAGCTCCCAAGACGTCGTTTTCCCCCACTTGAGAACACCCAGCCGTATGGTTTCAGTGCATCCGATCATACTTGCACCCCTACATTTCATTGGGTGCCTGTGTGCAGCAACTTGAGACCATCTTCATGGGGGTCCTTGGGGTTTGGGTCAGGTCTCGTGGGCGCGGTGAAGCCCGCTTTCGCGGGCCGCTGATTGGTCGACACCGCTGAAGCCCGTCTACACAGCTCTCCTATTGGCCCACGCCGCTGTAGCTCTCGTACACAGCCCTCTCATTGGCCCACGCCCCGCGGCACACCATTGTCACTTTTCGTCTCGTCGCAATCCGAACGGTATACGCAGCCTTTGAAGCCTACATACGACTCGCTGACCGTTCCTGGAATCGGAAACTCGACTGAATCTCGCCACTGCTCGTTAAGAAAGGCTAGGGTGATTGGACGAACTTTCTTGCATCGTATGGGCTGAAGCCGAAAACACATACACGTGAGCGATCTTGCGGTCGCACGTAGTGCAAATGAGGACGGCGCTGCATGGAAAGACGGCAGATGGACACAGCTTGAGTCATTGTGGACGCTGTATTTCAGTACCTTATCATGGCTGGTCATCGACTCATTGATGTTGTGAAACGGCGAGCACATATTGGCTTCACAACTTAAATTGTTGTCGGGGCAAGAGCACGTATCACATCGCGGGCAGCATGCCCAAAGTGGAACAATCGAGCAACGGAAACTCGTAAAGAGCTTTTATGGTAAGCTGCAGCAACCTCCACCTTCCTATGCAGGGACCTAGCTACGGTCGCACAGTATATCATGCGCGCTGCTGTTGCCTCGATCACCTCCTTAACGATCATGCAATTGACATATAGTAATGGCACCACTGTCGGTACTAGATCATCTTCAGGCGAATATTTCGTACCGTTTCACAACCCTTTCGCTGCTAGAGAAAATATTGATCGCAGGAGACTCGAATAGCGATGATCGCGAAGGTCACCGAGGAATGGCCCAGCTCGGTGACAGCTTAATGGGGACCGTGATATTGAGTGATGGGTTAGAGCGAGGCCTTTCACGAAGTAAGTGTTAGCGTGAATAACTTCATGGGGCTGACAGAGTTGCTGTAGACGAACTGCAAAATGCTTGTTCAGACATACGCAGTAAGAAGTTCTGCGGTAGGATAGCCAAATGTCTACGCCTCCACGAGTGGATCAAGATCAGTGAACGCCAGATTCACGCAGGCATCCAGCCAGCCACGCTAAAGAGCGCGGTGGCAGCACTGGTTGGCGCAGTCTGGCTCGACTCACGTAACTATGAAGCAGTCGTTCGAGTTATGATAGCGATCGGGTAAGCAGCGGAGTCTTGCTAAAGTGTCGTGCGCTGATAAGTATAGACTGTTGAATCATGTGCAATACTCTGATGAATTGCAAGAAACATTACTCATGGATGTGGACGTGGAATTGCGAAACCTCGAGGTCGTCCCAACTGAGATTGGCCCAGGAGAGAAGGCTCATGATAATGGCGATTATTGGACGTTTTTGCCCGAAAGCGATCGCGACTTGGGAGAGATATTCCAGATGCAGTCAGCGTATGGAGTCTCGCCGTCAGTAGGGTTGACTTCGACTGTCAGCAGAGAAGGCACACCAGAATATACACCACCATCAAGCCCTGATAGCTTGACGAGAAGCGAACAACAAGGACAGAGGGCATCGCTAGCTCCGGGTTCATGGCATGGTGCAAGCAAATCGCCCGCAACGCCTGGCCATAGTGTAGAAAGTCTGGCAGAACAAGCCGAACAACATTCGGGCGAGGAACACTCTCCCAAGACTGGTACACGTGGTGACTCAAGGGCGACCAAGCATGATCGCAGAAAGACGGCAAGGAAACTAGGGAGACCTCGAGCTGAAAGTATCGCTGGCATGATCGCAGCATATGTCAACCACGAAAAAGAAAAGAACATCGATGCACAGGAGCAGCGTCACATCGTCAACACAATTATCAACTTGCCATCTCGCGAGCTCGACCGCCGTACCAGCCGTCACTAGCCGTCGTGGTGATGTCTATCGGGGACAGTTCAGCCCTTCTGCTTCTCAAGGAGGCTATTCAAGGCCTACGATCACCGCAAGTGAGCGACTTTCTCTGTGTAGATCGACAAATGCCCATCTCAGAACGTATACATATCATCGAAAGAATTGGATGCTGCACAGCACTTCTCAAAGTGGTACGCTGGCTTCACATCGTGACATTGTGGGAAGATTTGTCACAGAGGGCTGGGTATAGTGCCGATCATTTCGTTCTTGCGACGCCAGATTCAGTCACGCAACACGTCACAAGGAAGGGCAATCCGATATACCTTGCGCGCTCAGAGGTCGCTAGAGGCTTGTCGGATATCTCTGGCCGAGAGGACGGAAACCCAGACTGCAATGAGCCGTACCAGAACACTCGCTTACGACGCCTGGGTCAAAGACTTGGTCTCATCGTTCGAAAATGGGGTCAGGGTATACTGCTGATATTGGGTCAGACCCTCTCAGACTTCAGGTAAGAGAAAATCGCATGCTACATCAGCGCAAGCTTAGCTCTGATACAAGTCACAGGATCACGACTCCAACTGATCAAGCTTTTGAGACACTTATCGAACTGATTGATCAACGTGAGGGTGCTCGAATCTCTGCCATCAGTGCTGCAGCACTTCCGGTTATTGAAAATTTTCGCAAGGGTAATCAGTCGGCTGCGAAACTGCAACTCGAGTCTGCAGACGAAGATGCCATTCTCGGGCTTTCAAGGCTATCTACTGATTTCGAGACCCTGCTAGGAGCATCAGAGGAAGAATGAAGCCTAGGATGGTGACTTGGTCATGTATCATTGTTCTGCAAGTTCACCGAACCTTCGGAAAGAGAAGAAAGATCTCTTCTACTCTTTTGGAACGTCTGATGGACGTGGGCGCTTCGAATCTAGAGCGCCGAGCATAATTTCGGTGTGCTCTATTGTATAGCAGCGCCTTGTTCGCTCGATACAGTAAGATAACGTGAGAGTGCTGTCGATTAGTATTTTAAGTATCCCCTTTGAGCGCGAGTCTAGGTCACTCTATCACATGCCAATCATTTCTTCAATCATGTGCATCGACCTATGCACGGTCTCGCAACCTAGGATGTCTATGTTGCAAGGCGCAAACTGAGTGGATGCTGCATTCAACTAGAGGTGAGAAGGTCTCCACCTTGGCACTGCTTAGTGAACACGCACATCACGTGGATACAACTGTCTATACGCTGTCTGAGCTTTGAGGATAAAGCCATTTGATTTTCCCACGTTGTCCAACGAGTCATTCTCTCGCATCCTCACACTCATTCCTGTGGTAGATACTGTACGTACCTCCGCTGGAGATCTTCCCTGCTACTCAATATATCTTTTACCCTCCACGCCTAAGAAACAAAGATGTCAAGGAGAGGACGTGGACGCGGATACGACCAATCTGGACCATCTTCACAAAGAGGTGATTACCGTGCACAGCTGCATGACTTGTTTCGCCGTGTTTGAGCTGACATAGTCAACAGGTGGCTCTAGAGGTGGCTCTGGGCATTTCAGAGGCGGTCGAGGAGGAGCGCCAACTGTACCTGAAGTACCTTTTGCGTGTGCATCTCATGCTAAGCATATCTGAGAATGTGCTTACATCAAAGCAGGCCAGATTATCCTCCTACGGAAGACACAGCAGTAACGCAAAGAGAAAACTTTCTTCTCCATAAATTTGGT
>JAABUL010006864.1_pt1 | contig 12768 bp, 12 predicted proteins | sample 5559151 | NCBI WGS metagenome assembly JAABUL01 (sample SAMN10711876, study PRJNA513368) | rock metagenome | isolation source: Antarctica rocks | place: Antarctica: Victoria Land, Pudding Butte sud | reverse complement strand
CGAACCGGTGGGTCTGCTGGCCGATCACGGCTTCGGCGAGCTGGCTGAGGCCCACGAAGCCGACCTGGAAGGCCCGGTGGAGACCCGCGGCGGCATCTACGCCACCGTCGCCGCCGCCGTGTCCTGCCTCAACGTGGAGTCCGTGGCCCGGTGGATCACCCCACCGTCCACCTGGCGGGACCCTCCCACCGAACCCATCGCCGAGTTCGACCCCTGGACCCTCGTCGCCTCGGAGGTCGGGGGGCGCCATCCCACCCTGTACCTGCTGTCGAGGGAAGGCACCGGCACCTCCCGGGTCCTGGTGGCCGCGCTGGTCGATCGGGTCTTCGAGGTCGCAGGCCTCGCCGCGACCGCCCGCGGCGGGCGGGTCGACCCGCCGATCACGGTGATGCTGGATGAGGCCGCGAACGTGTGCCGCATCGACGCACTGCCGGACCTGTACTCGTTCTTCGGCTCCCAAGGCATCTCGGTGACCACGATCCTGCAGTCCTACAAACAAGGGGTGCGGGTGTGGGGCAAAGACGGCATGGACGCCCTGTGGTCGGCGGCCACCGTCGCCATCGCCGGCGCCGGGCTCAAGGACATGGAGTTCTGCAAAACCCTGTCCGACCTCGTGGGGCAGCACGAGGTCGACAAACGGTCGCACTCCTCCTCGAACACCGGCAGCTCCCAATCCACCAGCACCCACTGGGAACCCATCATGCGCCCCGAGGAAGTCGCCGCCCTGCCCAAAACCAAGGCCCTGCTGTTCTCCTCCGGCGCCTCCCCCGTCACCCTCACCCTCAAGCCCTGGTACGCCGAGCGCGACGCCGACCAGATCACCGACGACAACCAGGCCGCGACCGGGGAAGTCACCGCCGCCGCCATCACCTATCTCGGCCCCCGCAACCCCCTCGCCCAAGCCCTGCAACACACCGGGCCGGTGGAAGCCCCGTCGCTATGAACACCCCCGGCGAGGGCGTCGACCGGACGGCGTCCCCGGAGGACAGCGAGCTGTCCGCGCTGCGGCTCCAGGTCCGCCAGCAGGCCCAGCAGCTGGAGATGGTCGCTGGCGCGGTCGACGAGATGGAAACCGTGTTCCGCGACCTGCCCGTGGCGACCGCCACCGCAGAAGCAGGACCGGCACCGACGGAAGACCAGGCACCGGAGCCTCCTCCGTTCGACTTCGTGACGCTTTACACCTGGGTGCACATCCACGTCGCGACCATCACCGAACGCAAGATCAGCAAGAGCAGCGGATCAGAGTCCGGTGTTGGGGTGCGCTGGTGCACCCGGTGGTACGACCACGACGAAGCCGTCGCCCGCCTCGAAGCCCTACGCCGGGCCTGGGAAGAACACGTCATTACCCCCGGTGCTGGGATGTCCAGCTGGTACATCTCCCACTACGACCCGCACATCACCGCCCTCACCGCCCCCGGTGGCCCCTTCTGGCAATGCAGCCCCGGGCACCACCAACCCGGCCGCCCCATCGGACACGAACTCCTCGAGGGCTACACGACCACCGAAGTCCAATGAGACGACCCGCTGACTCAGGAGCGAGTACCGGTCACGGAGCCGCCGTAGCCACCTCCGACCAGTTCGGTTGAACGTACGGCGTGCTCGGGATCGATTGCACGCTCCGCCAGCCACCGCTCGGTGTCGATGGCGGCCGAACAGCCGGTGCCGGCCGCGGTGATGGCCTGCCGATAGGTTCGGTCAACCAGGGCGCCAGCCGCGAAGACCCCGTCCACCGTCGTCGCGGTGCTCCCGGCAGCCACTACGACGTAGCCGCCGTCGTCGACCGTTAGCTGGTTGCGATTAGCTCGCTGCGCGGGTCGTGGCCGACGGCGACGAACATCGCTGTCACCGCCAGAGTGTTCTCCTCGCCCGTGGTGGTGTCCCGTAGGCATAAGCCCGACACGCTACCCTCGCCGAGCACCTCGACCACAGCGGTGTTCATGCGGAATCGAATCTTGTCGTTACGCTGCGCACGCTCCAGCATGATCCGGGAGGAGCGGAACTCCTCACGGCGATGGGCTGGGCTCGGTTTTGAGCGTAGTAGGTGGTCTCGAGTTCGGCGGGTGGGATGTCGCCGCAGCACTGGTAGAGCCTCCTGCAATTGAACCAGCGACCCATTCGGCGGTAGCGATCTCGACCTGGTCGACGGTGCGCCAGGGCCCGCGAGGTTTGATCAGTTCGGTCTTGTACAGGCCATTGATCGTGCAACCCCGGACACCACCAACCAGCCCGCACCGTCGGGCACGAACTCCTCGATGGCTACCCGACAACCGAAGACGAGCAGGCCGCCATGAAGAACTCGTAGCTCCATGTCGGCTCAAGATCCGCATGCAATCGTATGGTGGCCGTGTTGTTGGCAGCGGCCAGTGGCGACGTTCGCGACGTTGGCGACGAACCGTTTGCCGCGGAATCATGATGGGATGGATGGGCTGGACCGGTTCCAGGAACGCGGAAGTCAAACAACACTTTCGTCGCTCTCGTCAAGCAGATCAGCAAAAGACGCTGATCTTACACCAAACGCGGCCCCTGGCGTCGTCGAAGCGATTCAAGACAATCTATTGCCGTGCCCGAGTCGACGATGTCCGCGTAGCGCCGACCGACGTCTCGAAGGTTGTCCGCGTGACTTTCAAACGAATGGTCCCCGCAGCAGTCTTCGACCACCTGCGTACGGAAGCCATGCGAGAAGGAATCGATGATTGTTGCCCGGACACAGCCTGAGGTCGTCGCGCCCATGATGAGAACAGTATCAACCCCTTGCTTTTGCAGGATCGAACTGAGATCCGTACCGAAGAACGCGGAGGGATACCGCTTAAGTAAACACTGGTCTGATGGATCCCACACACGTGGATCGATCTCAGCTCCCCACGAGCCGGGGGTGATCTCAAGCAGAGACGGGATCTTCCATCGACCGAATTCCGACTCCCCCGCCCAGGCAACGTACGTGTGGATCACCGGGACGTCGGCCTTCCGGGCCTCCGACAAAAACGACGCAGCCCGCTCAACCGCTGCCACGATATGGTTAGCCCCTCCGATGGGCGACCGGGGAGACGTGAAGGCCAACTGAAAGTCAACCACCAGAACCGCGGGGCGTCGTCCCCAGCCAATCTCGCCAACGCCGTAACCAGCTCGATCGAAACTGTCCACGTCTTTCCTCCTGCACTTTGGTGTACCTTGGCTCGACCGACTACCTCTGGTCTCCTAAGGTCGGTCGACCATGCTCAGCGTTCGATGAGCTTGCCTAACCACGGCTTCGTCGAGCAGACGTCCGTTCACATCGATGAAAACACTGCTCCCGGCGTTGACCTGCTTGTCGAACTGCGCAAGCAGGCATCGCGCGCTCTCCACGGCGTCTTCATCCGGCGTGAAGACCTCGTGGACCACGGCCAGCTGGGCGGGGTGGATGCAGGCGCGGCCGACGAAGCCCTGGCGTGACGCCGTTTGTGTAGACCTGCGGAATGCCTCCGTGTCCTTAATTTCGATGGAGACGGGTGCTGGTGGGGGCTGGATGCCTGCTTCCGCGCTGGCCAACACAACCTGATTGCGCATTGCTGCCACCTCGACCTCGTCAGGACCCGGCGTAATGCCGGCTTCGGCACAGAGGTCATATTCACCGATCTGAAGCCGCAGAACCCTCGGTTGGTGTGCGATTTCTCGGGCTTCGAAGATCGATTGAGGAGTCTCCAACAGCGGGCTCAGAAGTAGTGCCTCGTGGCCGCGGCCGGTGAGCACGTCGCCGATCTGCCGGACCTCCTTGGCGCTGCCGGCTTTTGCCAGTACGAGTCCCGTGACCGACGTAATCCCATCTAGCGCTTCGATGTCTGCCAGAGCAGTGTCGCCAGAGTTGATCCGTACCCAGAGCTCCCTGGTGGTGCCAGCCTGCGTGGCCAGCCACCGCCGGGTCTCGGTCCGCGCTGCTTCCTTGGCAGGCCACGGCACAGCGTCCTCGAGGTCGATGATTAGTGCATCGGCGATGCTGGCGGCCGCCTTCGGCATCTTCTCGGGAGCGTTCCCCGGTACGTAGAGAAATGAGCGAGCGATGCGCATTGGGTCAGCCGACCTTGGTGTCGCCGCGAAGAAGGGATTTGGCCACTACTGTGCGCAGCACGTCATTAGTCCCCTCGCCGATGCTCATCAGCGGTGCGTCGCGGTAGAGTCGTTCGACCTCGTACTCGGTGGAGAAGCCGTATCCGCCGTGTACCTTCATCGAGTCGATCGCGGCGTCAAGAGCCACATCGGAGCAGAAGATCTTCGCCATTGCGGTTTGACCATCGGCGCGGCCGTGGGTGACGGCGTCTGCGGCCCAATAAGCCATCAAACGGGCAGCCTGGAGGTTGGTGGCCATCGACGCAAGTTTGAGCTGGATCGCCTGGAACTCCGAGATTGGCTGCTTGAACGCCGTGCGCTGCTTGGAATACTCCAACGCCTCGTCGTAGGCCCGCTGTGCGACGCCTACCGAGCGGGCAGCAATGTTGACTCGACCCCACTCCAGAGCAGACAGCACCTGTTGCATGCCGCGGCCTTCGACTCCGCCGACGAGATTGTCCGCGGGTACACGGACATTCTCGAGCAGAACCTCGCATGACTCCGTGCCCTTGTAGCCGAGTTTGGGGATGTCCTTAAGGACGCTGAAACCCGGGGTGCCCTGCTCCACCAGTAACACGCTCATCCCCTTGTGCGCCGGAGTCATGGACGTGTCAGTCTTCACGAGGACTGGAAGCGGGTCGGCATATCGCGCATTCGTGATCCACATTTTGGTGCCGTTGATGACGTACTCATCACCCTCCCTACGGGCCGTCGTGCGGATGCCCTGAAGATCGGTGCCGGCATCAGGTTCGGTGAGACCGATACCAGTGCGGCGCTCTCCCGTAGCGAGCTCGGGGAGGTAGGCCTTCTTCTGATCCTCGGTCCCGTGCAAGGAGAGCAGCCGGCACGACAACGAGTGGCTGCCCAGAACCCCCGCAATGCCCATCCAACCTCGGGAAAGCTCCTCGAAGACCAGAGCGAACGAGACAGGATCCAGGTCGAGGCCGCCGTACTCCTCGGGAACAGTGATGCCAAACAAGCCCATGTCGGCCAGACCCTTGATGATCTCGGTCGGATAGCGGCCCGCCTGCTCCCACTCCCGCGCCACCGGAATCACCTCATGATCTACGAAGTCCCTGAGCAGTGCACGGAATTCCTTCTGGTCCTCGGTGAACTCGAACTGCATGATGTTTTCCTTAACCGTTGTAGGGGTGGTCGAGCGGCAACCCAAGTGTCAGGTAGCTGCGCCCTCGACTTCGAAGGCCGGTGCTTCGGGGGCGTTGCGGCACACTCCGCCGAACGCGCCGTCCTCTGCCAGGCGGGAAATCTTGTCGGCGTCGTACTGTGCGACGTCTCTGAGCACATATGCCATGTCCTCGTTCCGCAGGGGGGCCCGACGGTAGGCCGGCGTCTCGGTCCCGACACGCACAGGAGAGGCCACCTGCTTGACCGTTCCGAAGCGGGGATGTTCGGTCTCGACGATGAGGCCGCGCACCCGCGTCTGTTCCTCTTGGAGGGCCTTCTCCACGTCATTGATCGGTCCGCAGGGGATTCCGGCGTTGTACAGCTCTTTGAGCCAATTGTCAACTGTTCGCGCGGAGAAAGCCTCCTCCAGCAGCGGAATCAACTCATCCTTATGCACCCGTCGATCAGCGAACGTGCGGAACCGCGGGTCCTCATGCCACTCCGGGCAGCCCACAACGTCAACTAGCCGAGTCCAGAACTTCTCCTTAGCGCAACCAACAATCATCCACCCGTCCGAAGCCTCAAAGGCTTGAAAAGGGACGAGGGAGGGATGGGCCGAGTGACTGGTTCGGGTCGGGGTGAAACCAGCATTGAGGTGCCATGCAGCCGGATAGTTCAACAGCGAAATCGCTGTGTCGTAGAGGCTAACATCGCAGTCCATTCCGACCCCGTCGCGGCGCGCCGCATGTATGCCACTCAGAAGTGCAATGGCGGCGACAAATCCGCCGGAGTAGTCGACCATCGACAACCCGGACTTAGCAGGGGGACCTCCAGGCTCTCCGGTTAGGTCCATCCACCCTGCGAGACCCTGCAGGACGTAGTCATATCCCGGTTCTTTCTGGCGCGGTCCGCTCATCCCGAAGCCAGTCAGCGAGCAGCAGACGATGGCAGGGTTGAGGTGTTTGAGGTCGTCATAGGTGATGCGCATCTTCGCGGGAACATCTCCGCGGAGGTTGGAGTAGACCGCATCGGAGACGCAGACCAGATCCTCGAAGACCTGCCGCCCTGCCATGGTCGACAAGTCCAGAGAGAGGCTGCGCTTGTTGCGGTTGAAGGCCTCGAAAAACAGCGAGTCCTCCTCGGCGCCATAAGGAGGGACATAGCGGCCCACGTCCCCCCCGAAGCGTGGGTCTTCGATCTTGATCACCTCGGCACCAAGGTCGGCTAAGTGGACACTGCCCCATGGGCCGGCGCCGTACTGCTCAACGGCGATGATTCGCAGATCTTCAAGGGGCCTCACGATAGAACCTTTCTCGGCATCTTGCGACGATTTCTATAGCGTGTAGTCATGCCTCGACTGTCAGCGGCACTTCGCCCTCAGGGAAGAGGTTCTGCAGCGCCTCCGCGCCCCGCTTGTACACATAGAAGGTACGAAAGAAGGAGCACACTTCCTTACCGTCCTGGTTGAGCGTGCGGGTTTTCACCTTCACGATGCCAGCATGGGGGCGGCTCGCTGACTCACGCTTCTCAACTACGAGCGACTCGCTCCAGAGGGTGTCGCCAGCAAAGACCGGGTGGGTCATCCGGATGTCATCCCAGCCCAGGTTGGCGAACGAGTTTTGGGTCAGGTCGGTGACGCTCTGGCCAACTGCGATCGCCACGGTGAGGGTGGAGACAACGATGGACTTTTTGAACTCGGAACGCTCTGCGTACTGGGTGTTGAAGTGCATCTGGCTCGTGTTCATCGTTAGCAGCGTGAACCAGGTGTTGTCGTTGTCGGTAACCGTTCGCCCCAGAGGGTGTTGGTAGAGATCCCCTACCTGGAAGTCCTCGTGAAACCGGCCCCGCCAGCCTTCGATCTTAGCCATTGAACTCTCCCATAACTTCCCGAATGTATGCTCACCACCCTAAACGTCTGACCTTTGCAGGTCAAGGAGCGAGCGTAGCGGAAGACCAGGGCGGGCCGCCTAGTCGGACTGCAGATCCACCTCGCGCGGGAAACATCTGATGCTTTGATGCTCAGTCAGGTGGATCTTCATAGAGCACCCGCAGTCGGACCAGGTGCTCGCTCATTGACTGTCCGGCTCCGTCAGCGTCGCCGGCCGCGATCCGCTCGAGGATGCCGCTGTGGTCGGAGTCGACCTTCTGCCAGAAGCCGGTCGGCACGTCCGGACGGAGGAACTTCGCCTGCAGCACTTTGAAAACTGGATCGTTCATGATCCTCAGGAGCCCGTTGCCTGCGGCCTCGACAACGATCCCGTGGAAGTTGCGGTGTTCTCGGAACTTCAGGCCGCGACCCATGCTTGCCACCTCTCGATCGAGAGCATCGCGCATCGCGTTGACGTGCTGCGCGGTGGCACGAGTTGACGCCAGCCGAGCAGCAGGGACTTCCACGAGCTCGCGGGCCTCCAGGATCTCTGCGACCGTGATGGCCTCAGCGCCCGACATCAGCCCCAGGCTCGTCTCAAGGTACTGACTGACCTTCGATAGGTCTGTCTTCGATACGAATGTTCCACCCTTGGTGCCCCGCGTGGTGTGCACCAGGTCTCTCGCTGCGAGGACACGCAGCGCCTCACGGGCGGTGCTGCGGCTGACCCCGAAGAGCGCGCAGAGCTCGCCCTCCACCGGTAGGCGATCGCCAGGCTCCAACTCTCCTTTCAGGATGAGCTGGCGCAGTTGCTCGGCAACCTGTTCATAGGCCGGCAGAACCTTGTTCACGGAAAGTATGTCCACAGTGGCCGCCAGACCTGGGAGAAGCAGACCCATCTCTGGATGCTTGTTTGCCGCTGACCCTGTCATGGTTCCTGCCTTCTCCAGTTCCTGCACTCTCGAATTAGAGGCCCAACCCCTGCCCACCGGGCACGCCAAGCTACCCCTCCTGCAGGACGGGTACGACTTCCTTGGCGAGCAGTTCGATGGAGCCGAGCGCGCTTTGCAGCGGCATTCCCGCCCAGTTTGTGCGAAAGAGGAACTGGTTGACGCCAACTTCATCTCGCCACGGCAGCAGCGCCTCGAGGCAGTCCTCGGGAGAGCCGACGATAAATCGCTGCTCCGCTAGTTCCTCGTAGGCAATCGCAAACGACTCGGCCTCGGGCATGACCTTGTCCTGACCCCACTTGGCGTAGGTACGGTACTTTTCTGCCAGGTAGGGAGCGGCCAGTTCCAGGGCTGTGGGCCGGTCCTTGGCGCAGAAGATCTCGCGCATGACCGGCAGCCCATCGCCTGGACCGCTGCCAGCTGATTCACGAGCCGCGCGGTACAACTCGATCTGGCGGCGGATCGTTGCGGTGGTGGCGTGGGGGTTCACCATCCATGCGTCAGCTAGCCGGGCGGCTCGCTTCACCGCCGCATCGCTGTTCGCCGCCATCCACACAGGCGGTCGGGGGCGCTGGACCGTCAGTAGATTGAGTTGGGCGCCCCGCAGGCGGCACCACTCGAGGTCGGCGTCGACGGCCTCGCCAGCCCACAGCCGCAGAATGATGTCGAGATTTGCCTCGAACCGGGCAACGCGGCCTGTCCTGCCAATCCCGAACGCCTCGTACTCGATGTCCCGGTAGCCCAGACCGACACCGAAGATCAGCCGCCCGCCGGTCACCACGTCCAGGGATGCGAAGTTCTCCGCGACGTCGAGCGGGTTCTGAAGAGCTAGCAGCAGGATGCCCACCCCGATGCTCATGTCGCCCGCCTCAGCCGCGATGCGGGCAAGATACGGGATTGGCTGGATGTGCGTCACCGACTCGCTGAGAAAGTGCTGGCCAGCAAATACGGAGTGCCACCCGGCATCCCGTGCCGCTCGCACAAGTGTGAGCTGATCGCTGAGCGCCGACACCTGGTCGGCTCCCAGGGGCTGTTGGTTCGTCAAGAACAGGCCGATCTTCATGCGGCGCACCTCCTTCGCTCCTGACCAACACGCAAGGCAACGCATCGGCTCTTGACCTCTGAACATAAATGTCCGATGATTTTGTGTCAACCGGCCTGTGGTAGTCAATCGGCTCCCAGGCAGGGGCGTACAGGAAAACTCAGATGTTAGCAGTTTCGTAACTCTAGTGGATGGGAACAGCAGCGCATGACAAGGGCGCGCGGGAGCGCAGTTGAGGGCACTGAGTTCGCTATCTCTCAGATGGACCGTCTAGATCCCGATCTGCGAGCCGTGATTACGCGGATGGATGATGAAGCTCTCACGTCCGCAGCTGAACAGGACGCGGCCACGGCAACCGGACACACGCTGGGGCCGCTGCACGGCGTAACGATCGCCCTGAAAGACAACATCGACACCGCAGGGGTCCGCACCACGGCGGGGTCGGACTTCTTTCGGGATCGCGTGCCCGATGCGGACGCCTTCGTGGTGGCGAAACTCCGTGAGGCGGGGGCGATCCTGGTCTCGAAGGTCAACTTGGCGGAGTTCGCGCTGGGCGGCACCACGCAGAACGCCCATTGGGGTTCTTGCCGCAACGCCTGGGATCCGTCTCGTATCCCAGGAGGGTCCAGCGGCGGGTCGGCCGTAGCGGTGGCCGCGGGGATGGCGGACGCCTCCCTTGGGACGGATACCGGGGGGTCGGTCCGGATCCCTGCGTCGGTTAACGGGCTTGTGGGTCTGCGCCCCACTCTGGGACGCATCTCAAGTGCTGGCGTCACGCCGCTCAGTCCGGCCTTCGACACAGTGGGCCCGATCGCGCGAACGGCGGTTGGGGTGGCAGACGTGTTCGCAGCCATCGACTGCTTTGATCTCGCGGATCCCACAAGCCAGGACGGCCACCGCCGCAGCGTCACTAGGACGTTGCATGATGGGATAGCTCGCTTGCGGGTGGGTATTCCAGACTCATTCTTCTTCGGCGACGTCGACCCTGCGATCGTTCAAGCTGTTCGCGGGGTGGCCGACACGTTGGAGCGTCTCAGTGGCGAGCTTGTTCCCGTGACGCTCGAGGGCGCCCACGAGGCGCAGAAGCACATGTTCCGGATCGTCTACCCAGAGGCAGCAGCCTTCCACTCCGAGCGCTTGCAGTCCGCGCCAGAGCGATTTGGCGAGGACGTTCATCGACGTCTGCAGCTTGGCGTTGGGGTCGATGCACGGGAGATGGCCTTAGCGATCGACTGGCGACGTCGCTGGCAGCGCAGGCTCGAGCGAGTTTTCGAAGGTGTCGACCTTGTACTCACCCCCACAATCCCGGTGGATGTTCCGCTGGTCGAGGACACAGAGATGATCCGGACCACCCACGAGATCACCCGGTTCACCTACGCCTTCTCTATGTTCGCGGGCCCCTCACTGTCGTTGCCGTGCGGGTTGCATCCCACTTCCGGCATGCCCATCGGCGCCCACCTCACCGCAGCTCCATGGCGCGAGGATCTGCTGCTGCGGGCTGCAGCGGCATACCAAACCTCGACGGATTGGCACACTCGCAGACCGGCTTTCAAGCGTAAGGCTTCGCCTGGTTTCGGCCGACGTCCAAACAGGACCCCGCGCAAGGTGCACTCCGCATCGCTGCCGACATCCACCGGCGCAGCGTCGCCAGTTACGCAGGCGTTCGAGGGAAAGACCCGCGGCTTGTGACCCTTGTCACGGAAGCGTCAGACGTATACAGTGATGCAAACGTCCGACTCTTCCGTTAAGAGTGGGTGCAGTAGTTGACGAAGTTGCTGCGCCATCACCCACGACCCCCCACCACCACCCCCGCGACTCGCAACGTTCCACTGGAGGGCACATTCATGATTAGCCATTTCAAACGGTCGCTCATCGCAGCGACCGCGATGATGCTCCTACTGGCAGGGTGTGGGGCGACCGGCAGTTCCAGTGCGAACAGCACTAGCGGCCCAATCAAAATCGGGGTGGCGGTCTCAGACACCGGAAAGTTCGCCATCGAGGGCGCATCGACCAAGCATGGCTACGAGATGTGGGCTGACGAGGTAAACGGGCGGGGTGGGATCGACGTCGCCGGCACCAAACGCAAGGTTGACATGATCTACTACGACGACCAGTCCGACCCTGAGCAGGCCGTCAAACTCACTCAACGACTGATCAGCCAGGACAAGGTCGACTTCATCTTCGGGCCGTACTCCTCCGGCCTGACCATCGCTACCTCCGCCATCGCCGCCCAATACAAGAAGATCATTTTCGCCGGCGGAGCAGCCGCCAACAGCGTCTTCGACCACAACAATAAGTACGTCTTCAGCCCCTTGACGTTGACCAGCAAGTACACGCAGTCTGGTTTGGACGCGCTGAAGCCTCTAGGGGTGAAGAACGTCGGCATCCTGCACTCCGATGATGCACCCATGACGGACGTCAAGGACGCAACCGCGAGCTACGCTAAGCAGCTTGGCATTGGAGTGACCTCTGTACAGAAGGTCCCGGCGGATGCCACCGACATCACAGGTGCCATGCGTCAGCTACAGGCGCAAAATCCCGACGTCTTTGCCGAAGCGGGCACGACGCTGATGGGCCTGCTTGCCACGCGGACGATGCGCGACATCGGCTGGGCCCCCAAGTACGTGCTTATGATCCAAGCCCCGACCGAAACCACGTTCGTCAAGCAGCTAGGTGCGGCTACGACCGCAGGCATCATGGCGCCAACGCAGTGGGTACCGACCGACGCCTACAAGGACGCCTATTTCGGAACAGCACAGGACTACTACAACGCCTACCTCAAAAAGTACGGCAGCGCCCCGTCCTATCTTCCCCCGAGTGCGTCCGCCGCAGGGTTGTCGCTACAGATCGCCATCGAGAAAGCCGGCAGCACCGACACGGAAAAGGTACGCCAGGCGCTCGTCGACATGAAGGCTGACACGTTCTTCGGCCCGATCGCCTACACCGCGCCCGGCGATCCCAGCGGTCTCACGGGGGCGAACATCAATCGACCGATGCTGACGATCCAGCTCGACTCGAGCGGTAACCAGGTCGTCGTCGCGCCCGCAGCGGCGGCCAAGGCACCGATCAAACCGCTGGCGCCGTGGAGCTCCCGCTAACCCGGCGCGGGCCAGGTCAGTACGCCACCTCCGAATCCCGACCAGGAGACGCACCATGACGACATTTACCCAAGTATTGATCGATGGGGTAATTCTCGGGGGGTTCTATGCGTTGATGGCCCAGGGATTGTCCCTCATTTTTGGAACCATGCGCCTCATTAACTTGGCCCACGGAGAGTTCCTACTTATCGGTGCGTATCTGGCCTGGGCTGCACAGCAGTACCTGGGAATAGACATCCTCATCGCCCTGCCCGTCATCATTATCGTCGGGTTCGCACTAGGGTGGCTAGTGTCGCGCCTCCTCATTCTCCCGGTATTGGACCGACCGCAGTTGATGCCACTGCTCCTGACATTCGGCGCTGCCGCAGTGATCCAAGGAGTCCTGACTCTCGCGTTCAACACAACACCGCGGGTAACACACGCAAGCTATTCGGCGTCGGTGCTCGACATCCTGGGTTACCGCATACCCACGGCACGCGTCGTTATGCTTATCGCTGCGCTCGCAATGCTCTCATTGCTCGGCCTGTTCCTGCATAGGACTAAGCCCGGCAAAGCGATGAAGGCAGCAGCGCAGAATCGTGACGCCGCCCGAATCGTCGGAATAAG
>JAABUL010006856.1_pt1 | contig 12780 bp, 10 predicted proteins | sample 5559151 | NCBI WGS metagenome assembly JAABUL01 (sample SAMN10711876, study PRJNA513368) | rock metagenome | isolation source: Antarctica rocks | place: Antarctica: Victoria Land, Pudding Butte sud | reverse complement strand
CTCCGCGCCCTGGGAGCAATACTGGCTCACCCAGTTCCCCAACTCCGACGAACGCCACTGGGACAACATGGGCTTCGAGGTCCTCCCCTCCCAAGCCATCCCCGCGGGCACGGACTGGTCCTCCTTAGCCACCCTCGTCAAATTGCCCCGGACGGTCCCGCCGACCTTTGCGCCCAACACCGTCACAGGTCAGACCACTGCCACCGCCACTCCGCCGACCATCCCCGCGACAAGCACGGCCCCTGCTGTTCCCGCGACAAGCACGGCCCCTGCTGTTCCCGCGACGAGCACAGCCCCTGCTGTTCCCGCGACGAGCGCAGCTACCGCGACGGCAACGTCCGCTCCGGCATCGGCGACGGCAACGTCCGCTCCGGCATCGGCGACGGCGTTCCCCTTAACAACGACAACCACGACTCCCCCGTCGCCAACGGTCACTGGGACCGGCTCGCTTCCCTCGGGTCGTTATACGGTCGAAACGCGCATCATTGATGCGCAGGGGAACATGAAGCTGATGACGCAGGCCCCTCTCGTCATTCCCTAAGAGCAACTACATGGCGACAGGCAACGATACGAAGGGTAGGGTAGGGTATCCTGCATAGGAGGATACCCTTCCCTTCGTATCGTTGCTTTAAGCTTGGTATCTCAATGAGGAGTGAAGGAGCAGCATGCGGTTTCTCGGTATCAAGATCCACGGTGGCTACACGTCCGAGGCGCATGTCTTTTCCTCGCTCCTAGCCCATCGAGGGACGAGCTACGATGCCACGGTCCTATATCACACGGGGCCGGACATCACGGATACGGCAAGCGCGTTTGAACACGATGCCCGCGTGACCGTGACAAGGATTGATGCTGGGCTGCGTGTCGGCCTGACCGATCCGCTGTTGCCCGTCAAGAAACTCGCGTCCATCGTGCACTTCCGCGCCGCGCTGCCGCGGCTCCTCGAACTTGCACGCAACGTCCAACCCGACGTTATCTACTCGAGCCAACAGCCCTGGGATTGTGCCGCGGCCTCTTATCTGGCGCGGCGATTGCACAAGCCGCAGATCATTCACCTGCACTATTCGATCGGACCCTGGTTGCGCACCGGTTTCAGTTCCAATCCGCGCGCCTTTGCCGCGTTGAGCACGGCGCTGGGGCTCGCTAACCCGCTGGACCGCCTCCTAGCATGCGACCACGTCGTCGCCATCAGCGACTATATTCGTGACGAAGCGATACATCACGGCGTCGTGCCCGAGTGCGTCACGACGATTCACAACACGATAACCCCCAGCCCTCTGGCGCATGGGCAACGCGCGGGGATTCGTACGGAGCTTGGCGTACCCACGGACGCGCCTGTCATCGGAATCGTGGGACGTCTCGACCCAGATAAGGGGCACGAAGATACGCTCAAAGCTTTCATTAGTATCGCCTCGACCTATCCCGACGCGTACCTCATAATAGTAGGCGACGGACCACGGTTCGTGATGATACAAGAGGAGGCGCGGCGGGCGGGGCTCGGCGAACGAGTACTGTTGACCGGCTGGAGACCAGATGTGCCACGTCTGCTGGCCGCGATAGACATATTCGCACATCCCTCACGCCGTGAGCCCTTCGGGCTTGCCGTCATTGAAGCGATGGCGCACGGTCTTCCCGTCGTCGCCTATGCCGAAGGTGCCATGCTGGAAATTGTCGTACAGGGTGAGACTGGCTTGCTCGCACCACCTGGAAATATCGCTGCTATGGCTGGCTACTTCGCCAAACTTATAGACGACCGTGGTCTGGCGCGCGGCATGGGCGCACGGGGAAGAAAGAATATCGCTACCAATTTTAAGCCAGAGGACGCGGCCCATGCTTTTTTCAAAGTTTTGCAGCATGTCGCGTGTTGATCAGTCCTGTCAGTACGTGCGCCTATCCTTGACCTTCGAGTCGTAAATCCTTCACAACACGCGCGGCCGGTCCGACCACGACGCTGTGCGGCGGGACGCTCTTGACCACGATCGCGCCTGCTCCCACAACACTGTCGTGCCCAATCGTAACGCCCTTGAGCACGATGGCACGACTGCCGATCCAAACGCGGTCACCAATCTCGACGGGTTTATTGACGAGGTCGCCCACACCTATAGAATGCTGATCGGTGTCCATAATCAGCACGTCACGTGCTATCTTACAGTCGGCGCCAATGACAACCGAGGCAGCGGCTATTATCTCCGTATTACGATTAATATATGTGCCTCTACCAATCTTGACGAGGGCGCCCCGCCAGCAATCTATACGCACACCGGGGAAAAAGCTGACGTTACCAACCTCAATACGCCCCCCCGCATTCCGCACATGGGGCAAGGGCCAGCCAGCCTCTACCTGAATGAAGCCAGCTTTCGTAAAAGAGCGGCGCAGATACAAGCCTAGTATTATATTGAGCGGATTGGACTGACGCGCGCGCTGAAACCGTTGCCAATAATATGTTAATCGATCAAACATGCCAGCTTTGTGTCCAATCAAGGCGTAGCGACTTACGCCAATTGAGCGGCCATATCGCGCAACGTCTCTTGCATGAGCCCAACGTATTTATCCAGCGTAAAGCGTTCCTCAACCATCGCCCGACCGTTGGCGCCCAATCGTTTGGCTTCCTCAGGATGATCGAGCAGGAACCTGATGCGCTCGCGCAACTGTTCGACGTTACCGGGTTCGACGTAGAAGCCGTTCCAGCCATCGACGACGAAATCATCCTGCTGCTTGATCCTGGAAACGATCACGGCTCTACCCATTGCCATCGCTTCCAGAATGACGGTATAGCCAGCCGAGAACTCGACGTCGAGCAAGGGCACGACGACGAACAGGGACTCGGCGTAGAGTTGGCGCAGCGCCGCGTACGTACCATAGCTCCGCACCTCGACGCGCGCCGGGATGTCGCCATCCGCGATGTTTACGGCCTGACGGAACCAGGGACTATCCGCCGCGATCTTGACGTCGACCGGTAGATCCTTGGCCGCGGCAACGAGGGTGGCGTAATCGCGGCTGGCCATACCGGCGCTGCAGATCTGATCGCATACAGGAGCATCCGGACAAGGCGTGAAGAAACGCGCGTCGACGAACCAATGAATGACCTGGATACGGCTGGGATCGATGCCGTAGCGGGCAATCAGGATGCGCGACTGCGCGAGCGACAAGCATTGGAACGTGCGCACGACCATGCCGACACCTAACCGGCCTAGGTAGAACGCAGGGCGACGCGTGGAAATGTTGTGGCACGTCATGATAAGCGGGAATCGACGCACCAGAACCTTTGCCAGGAGAGCGAGCGGCAGGCCGACATCTTCCCCCGTCGCGATGACCGCATCGTAGCGCCGCGCCCTAAGCAGTGCGGCTACCGCGATGGCCCATTGCGGCCCCAGCCGTCGCCTGACCAAACGGACCAGTGGGTTCGTCACAGACGCGATCGTGCGAACGTCAATAATGTCGGGCTGCAGCGCATCGCGTAAAGCCATGTAGTCGGGAAACGGACGATCAGGGCCGAGATCCGACGCGGCTTTCGAGATATCAACGCCGCTGATGATGAGGTAGCGCGCCCGGCCGCGCTGCGTCTTGATATGATCCACGTATAATGTATCTGCCTTAACGCGACAGGGCTTGAGCGCCGACATTGGCGCTCAAGCCCTGGGTGATGAAAGTAGCGATCATAATAATGTCAGGATAACAGACGCGCGGGCGCCGCGAGATATGAGTTACGCGACGTGGACACCGGACTCCTGGACGATGGCGGCCTCGATCGTTATGGTGGCGGGCTCGGCGGTCAGCGCCTCGGGGCCAGCGAGCAGCCCGGTGACGGTCCGCGCGGCGCCCGTCCCGGTGCGCCGCTGCGCCATCAAGCGCAGGAAGATCGGCAGGTCATCCACGAAGTAACGCTTCCACAGCCGCCCCGGCTCCTGCACCAGCCGGTACGCCCACTCCAGCCCCGCCTGCTGCATCCATACCGGCGCCCGTCGCACCCGGCCCGCCAGCATGTCGAAGGCTCCGCCCACCCCCATGCACACCGGCACGTTCAGCCGCTGCATATGCGCGCGAATCCACTCGTCCTGCCGCGGCGCCCCGAAGGCCACGAAGAGCATGTCCGGTTGCATCTCCTGGATCAACCGCACCGTCTTGTCGTCTTCGTCCGCTGAGAATGCGTTCACGACCGGCGGCGCGTAGGTCCCCACGATGCGCACCCCTGGACAGCGCTGGCGCAACACCTGCGCCGCCGCCTCGGCCACGCCCGGTCCCGCCCCCAGCAGGAAGATTTTGTAGTCGTTGACCACGGCGAGTTGGGCGCACTCCACGATGAGGTCGATGCCGGTGACGCGCGCGGGCAGCGGATCGCCCAGCAGGCGCGCGCCCCAGAGCAGCGGCATGCCGTCGGGCACGACCAGGTCGGCGGCGTTGATCAGCTGATGGAAGGCGCGATTCTCGACACCCAGGCGCAGGAAGTCGACGTTGACGGTCATGACCTGATGTGGCTGGCCCGCGCGCACGAAACGGTCGATGTGCGCCACGGCCTCCGTGAGGTCGATTTTATCGATCCACATGTCAAGTAGATTAACGCGATACCGCATGTCCGCTGTCCCTCTTCCTGCTCTTACCTTGATCGGCGGGCTGTTCCGTCCATTAGGCCGTACTAAAATGGTAACAGAGCGCGGTTAAAATTCGGTTACGATTCGGGGTCTCAGGACGTTAAGATTCGGTTACGATTCACGCAGGACGGTTAAGATTGGTTAAGGGCCACCCATGAAGCCCTGCGTGCCGCTCCAGTGCTGATCCTTTGCGCCAACGCTCCTTCGGCTGTCGCATTATCGACATCCGTGATCGGGCGCGACCACGCACGACGCGGTATGCTCTCCACGCTGTCTCGCCCGACACCTCCACCCATCGCGCTGATGCGGCCGACACTAGAGGGACACTGGACCTGCAGAGAGACCCCTTGCCCAGACCAGACCAACAGAGCCGGAAGCAGGTCCAACGACGACGCAGCAGCGCCACGAGAGCATGCACAACGACGAAGGAGGATGTCGACAGTCGCGCATGACGCCTTTGTCTCGGTCGATCCACGGCCACGCACGCGTAGTACGCGGCTATTGACACGAGGCATCCTGCGCGAACGCCTCACGGCAACGCTGTTCGACACGGCGCTTGTCGCGTCCGCAGTAATGCGCGGCCATGCGCGCGACGGCCCGTCCGCCACGGCCCGTCCGCCACTCCCAACAATGCGGGCCGTCCGCCCGGCGGCCATCCCGCGCAGCCATGTCACCGGCAGGCCGCGCGCGACGCTGAGGTCACGCCAGCCGAACTGCGTGTATCCGTCCCCCACCCGACGCCCCATCACGTCGCGACGACCAGGGGCCGGTCGAGCGTGAACACCAAGCAAACGCCCTTGACACTCCGCACGGCTGAAGCCGTGGGATTCTTGCTTCCTCCCGGCTAGGCCGGGATTGCGAGCGCTGCGCCCATCGGGCGTCCTACGCACTCTCCACAAGCGTTTTGGCTGTCGGCGTGCCCCGCCGCCAGTATCCGCAGTCCTTCGGCTTTGATGTTGCGCGCCGCGTTCAGGTCGCGGTCAAGGACGCAGCCGCACGATGGGCAGGCCCACACCCTATCGGAGAGGGTCAGCCCGTCGTGCTTGTACCCGCACTCATGGCACAGCTTCGATGAGGGATAGAATCTATTGACCGCCACCACATGCGTCCGCTGCCAGACACCCTTGTACTGCAACTGACGCCGGATGGTCCCCATGCTTGCATCGACGATACTCTTGGCTAGCTTGGTTTTCGCCAGCCCTTTTACGTTCAAGTCCTCGATGCACACCGCGTCATGGTTTTTCACAAGCGCCGTGGTGAGCTTGTGGCAGAAGTCGTTCCGTTTGGCGGCGATCTGCTGATGCACACGCGCCACCCTTTGCCGGGCCTTTGCCCTGTTGGCGCTCCCCTTGACCTTGCGTGATTGGCTGCGTTGCGCCCGCCTGAGTTGGCGCTGTGCGGCGCGATAGAAACGCGGCGCGGTCACTCGTTCACTATCGCTCGTCACCACCGCGTCTTTCAGCCCCAGGTCTATCCCCACCGTTCCCTGATCAGTAGGAAGCGGCAACGCCACCGTGGGCATCTCCATCTCGGCCACCAGCGAGACGAACCAGTGGCCGCACGCATCCCGCTTGAAGGTCGCGCTCTTGGTCGCGCCCTCCACGGCTTGGCTCTGGCGCACCTTGACGCGCCCGATCTTCGGCACGGAGAGGTAGCCATCGGTGAGCGTGACCCGTTGGGGGATGCGGAAGCGGGCCGTGTCGCGCTTCCTCGACTTGAAGCGGGGATAGCGCGCGCGGTGGTCAAAGAACGTCTCAAACGCTTTGTACAGGTCGATGATGGCCTGCTGTGGCAACTGACTATCCACCTCGGAGAGCCACGCCGTGTCAGGTTCCTTCTTCAACGCCGTGAACAACGCCGACAACGCCACGCGCGACAAACCCTTGCCGGTCGCCTTGTAGTGCTCTTGACGGCAGGCAAGCGCCCAATTCCAGACCCACCGCCGCGCGCCCGCATACCGCCGGAACCCTTCTTCTTGCGTCGAGGTAGGTTCTAGCCGGAAGCGATAGACGCGACGTAGGGTGGTCATGGTTGCGTTCATAGCTACAGTATACTATACTTGGTAGATGGATACAACGTACCAACACAACAGAACATCCGTGACGCTGCTCAACTACCATTTTGTGTGGATACCGGCACGGCGGCGTAAGGTGCTCGTGGGGGCAGTGGCCGAGCGACTACAGGCGCTCATCTACGAGGTTGTGGCCGAATTGGGGTGCGCCGTGATCGCGTTGGAGGTAATGCCCGATCATATCCACCTCTTTTTGAGTGCCACGCCGACGCTGGCGCCTGACCAGATTATGTTTCGCATCAAAGGGCGCACATCACGCGTACTGCGTCAGGAGTTCCCGCACCTTTTAACCATGCCGAGCATGTGGACGCGCTCGTACTTCTGTTCGACGGCGGGGCAGGTGGCAAGTGAAACCATCAGGCAGTATATCGCCACGCAACGGACGCGCTGACGCGCGTGAAGGAGGCCGATTCATCCCACGGCTGAAGCCGATGGGTTTTCTCGTCGGGATTAACGCGCATCGTCGTCATCCAGACAGGAGCCTCCGAGAGACGCGATTCTCCGCGGAGTTGATGTCGGCGGTGGGCCATCTAGACGCGTCCAGGACTGCGCATGCTGCCCCTGGAGTAGGGCGCGGAGCGGGCATCTGACGCACAGGCCAGCCCTCGCGGCCCTGAGTGAGCACATCATCTGCCGCGCGGCCGTGTGGTCGGATCGACGCCATCGCCCATGGAGGCAACAGAACGATCACCCTGTGTCGCGCCTGGTGCAGCCCTCATCAAGGGTGCCCACCCTCAGCGCACCGAACGCGGCCGCTGCCATAATCCGCGACACGATGGGGCAAAGGCGAGACCACGGGCGCACGCCCGGCGCGAGCATCCATGATCGCGCTCATTTTTGAGATGGCGCGACTGCTGCGGGCGCACGGCCAGCAGGTCGACCTGGTCGCGATGATACACACGACTATCGTGAATACGCAGTATGGGGGGATGTATCAATTGCAGGACCGCGTGCGCGCGCTGACCGAGCATGACACCGCCCCGCTCTTTGGGCTCGTCCTGCGTTTGTCGGGCTATACTAATCGCCTGCGCCGGCTCGTGAGCCTCCCGCTCGCAGACCAGATCCGTCGGGTGGCGCACAAGGCGCACCGTGGCGCGAGACGGGCCGAGCGGGCGCGGCGAGGAGACGATGCGCGCCCAGGGGGGGCAGCAGCGTCCGGAGTACGAGGAAACTGACCTTTCCGTCTCCCGTCGTGACGAACTGATGTATAGATACGGGCGCGCCGCCGCGCACTACATTTCACGTCCATACGCCGGCAGAACGGCACTACTGTGGCCACGCGATGAGCCCGCTTTACCGCGGTACGACCCGTTCGCGCGGTGGCGCCAGATAGCTCCGCTGGTCGATATTGTCCGGATGGTTCCAGGGAAGCATCTCAGTTCCCGCCCATCCGCGCATCGAAGGGCCACCTCTATGGGGGCGGGGGCAATGAAGAATCCAGCTGGCCCCTAGGCGGCGTCACGTCGGTGCCGGACCGGCCGCCACGCCGCCCACAATTCTCCGCATGGCGTGCGGCTGCGCGCACGTCCCGATCGTCTTGTCCATCGGCGCGCGGTCGTTAGCGCGCGCTAACGACGCGCATGGTCAGCACGCACCAATCGCGGCCCCGTTGCCCGATCCCACCACGGAAGCTGTGGTGGCCATCGAGCGCGTCATGGGCTACGTCCAGACGCCACCAACTCAATGGAGATGTTGCCCAGAGTCCGCCTCGCGGCTTGCGTGAGGCGACCACCCACGCGCCGCTCCACGAGAGGCAAGGTCAACGACTCCGCCACGCCCACGACGAGTCGCCCGTCGACGAGCGCCAGCGCGACCAACGGCGTAATCCAATACGCATAGGTGTCCGGGGCCATCTCGCCGCGCACCGCGTCACAGACCGCGGCCCACGCCGTGGCCTCGGGGGTGTCCGCGGTCCTGACCACGGCCTCGGACGGCGTATGACGAGCGGGTGGCTGCTCCAGCGCGATCGGCGTGGTCTCAGGCTCTGGGCGGAATGGTTCAGGTGTTGCGACGAGATCGGCGTTGCCTTCGGTCCGAAAACGGCCGCGGATAGCGGCGACGAGCCAACCGGCGGGGTTGTGCACCGGATGGCGACCCATGACCTCGCTCAGCCGCGCAATCTGCAGCGACACTTCCGCGGGGTCCACGCTCAGGTCGCGCAGCAAACTCTCTCCTTGCACCCCGTAGGCCTGCAACGCCGCGCGTGCTGCCGTGTCCTCGTCCCGCCGATCCGGCGGCCTCCATGCATTCGTATTTTTTATATCACCAACAACAGCAACATGCGGGTGCGGCGCGCGTTGTTGTCTTGTTATATCCTCTTTTTTAACTTGTCTCTTTTTAGCTTGTATCTCTCTGTCTTGTGGGTACACATCGTGCACAGAGGCTGGATGCGTCGATTGCACTCCCCTCGGGGTATCGATACGCCCCCCCTCTGCGCACGATACGCACGCCCCCGTGTGCGCGGAGTGCATCCCACTCTGTGCGCCCGTTACACCCCCCGCCGGCGCCGACGCGCAGCCACCATCCCCGCCCTCCACCACGCGAGAGTCCACGCCAAATGGGTCATCTGCGCACGACAACGCGCCCGTATCGTCGTCGATCACACTGTCTCCCCATGCTCCGGGGACCAGGCCATACTCGGTCGCCACGTTACCCCGGAGCGCATCCTGCTGTGGTCGTGTATAGATGAGCCCGTACGATTTGAGCCCCTTGATCGCCGGATACAGCGCGCGTGTCCCCACGCCGCATCCGTGGTCTAGCCGCCGTCCATCTTTGCGTATGATGCCATGGAGGAGTTGGTCTCGTTCGATTTGATCGCGATTCTTATGAAATCCGCGTGTGCGCCGCATGATATAGCATAGCACGCGCAATTCGGCGTCCGACAGGCGCGGCAGCCACTCGTCGACGAGGACATTGGGATAGTTGTGCGTTGCGACGTACCGCCATGCGGGCGAGACGCTGTCTTCGGGCATAGCGACCAGGGTCACCCGGTACGTCGATGTGAGGTCGTAGCCGGCCTGGTTGCGGCGGGCCGTTTTGTGTAGCAGGCCCTGCTGATCCAGAGCGGTCACGGCCTTGATGATTGAGGTCCGACTGAGCCCCGTGCCGTGGTCGATCACACGACCATCGTTTGTGCGCCGGCCATGGGCGAACCACGACAGGCTGATGTCCGCGACCGGCCCGTCGGCCATCCCGTCGCGCCGGTCGCGGTAACACAGACGCGACGCGTACAGCAGCACGCGCAGTTCCGAGCCCGGCAGCCGCGCCAGGTAGTCGTCGAAGAGAGCGTCCGGCAGCGACGTTGTGCCACCGTTACCGGACGGCATGGCGCACCGCCTTGCGGCTTACCCACACGCGTCGTGCGTCCACCCTGTAGCTATACCTGCTGACCTGAGAGCGTCGCCGCGCCGCCATTACTTCAGGCGCGCGATACCGCCATCCGTTGCCCATCCGATCGTCCATCTGCGTTATCACCGTCGCTTCCTAAATAAAATGTCCGAGCCGCCTATGGCAGTGCGTCGGCGGTCAATCCCAGTGTCGTTTGTGGCTCACGCGGCTACGGTATTATTCCTAATTAATCGTTGACCAGTTTGGCGGAGAGGACGTGTTTTGTCGGCGCGCCGTCCCCGTGGCCGTCACCGTGCGGTGAACAGAGGGATTTCTGACGGGTGAATATACAGTGGCTCACAGACGTTTGTATCGAGGCGGCCAACGCCTTCCCTCGATACGTTCACGTACTGGGCTTAACCCTTTTTCTACAAGTTAAGGACTTAAAGTCGTTGTCAAGGGCGTTTTTGAAGCCTTTGAGCGAATATGATAGCCACCGTGTTGCATGGACGCATGAAGCGTATGGCATAGTGACAGGCTTATGCAGGCGCGATGGCCTCGTGTAGGTATCATGTGCCTGGTGCTACGCTCCCTTTGACACCCGGAGCGCCGGAAATGGGTGCACCTCGAAATAGTGGGACGCGGCCTGCGACTGCGGTCGCAGGGCAGATCAACGCCGACTGCGGTCGGTTGTCGCCCTGCGACGTAACGCTCCGACGCGCTCACCCTGGCACCGCAGTGCCCGTGGTCTGCCATGCGACCGCAGGCGCAGGCGTCTCCCGCGCTCGTTACGCGCCCATAGCCAGCGGCTTTGGGCGCGCCCGTCCCATCATGACAGGGCGCCATCGTGACACGACATCGGCCACGGTCAGCGTTCGCACATAGAGTATATGGACACCATCCGTCTACACGAAAGCGCATCGTACCACCGCACAACTGTTAGTGGCGAGCGCCGTCTTCGGATGGGCGAGGGCACAGGCAGGGAAGCGGATAGGGTTGGGACGGCTGGCGTCCGGCCAACGCGCGACGATGGGCGTCCATGCGCGCGCGTGCCACCAGCCGCGTGAGGAGCAGGCCGCCCCGCCCACGTTTCCCATAGCTGTGGCGGCCGGTCACATCAGTGCGCGAGGCGCGAAGGCCCATCAGGCACCGCTCGTGTAACACCGCTCAAGGCGCCGCCCTCCCATGCCCTCAGCTTTGAGCGCTCTTCCCTCCCCTCATTGTCACGCGCGTGCCTCACGCGGCATGGAGCACATGCTGTCGCGAAACCGGCGCGGCACACATGGCGCGCTTGGTCGTCGATGCGACATGTTCACGTTCCCCTCCGTCTGTCCCTGGCGCCACGTCGGTGATCAGGCGCGTACCGTACCCTGAGAGGACCGACACGTCGCAGCCCGGGTCGGTCACCGCTCCAGGCTGCGGAAGGACGCCCTGCTCATCCGGTCGCGCACCGCGTCGGCCACCTGCTGGTCGGAGAGGTCTGCGGCGACCTACATAATCGTTACGAGGGCGAGGTACGCAGGCGCTGCAGCCAGCGGCCCATCACACGTCCGTGCGTTGACGTCTCGTTGGCATACAAGCGCACGCGGACGGTTTGCCCGTATCGTAACAAAGGACGCTTCTGCGTGAGCGCTGGGGACCAGCTCCCCAGCGCGGCAGCCGCGCGCCGGGCCGGCGTCGAACACATGGTGCGGGAAGACGACGCGCACAACGAGCGCCAGCCCTCACCCAAACGGATAGCCGTCCTGTGCACTATGTCTCATACCACACCAATCGCAAATCGGTTTCATTGTGTCGGAGTGTCGGAGCCGGACCTCATCGTGTCGCGTTCAGACCGCAACGCTGCATGCGAGCACAACAACTGGCTATAGATTACTGGAGCACACAATCATGACCGCCCACCAGCCGCAGCCCACACCACCCCTGTCTCCCAGACCCCTTATAATCGTTATGGCGCTTCTCATCGTTGTCGTCGGTTTTCGCCTCTGGCAATCCAACGGGCAAGCTGTCCTCGCGGTCATTGTTAGCCTCCCATCGTGGGCGCCGGCGGCGGCCGGGGCGCTCGCGCTCGTGCTCGCGTCCGCCGCGCTCGCCGGCCTGTGGCGCCTACGCCGCCTGCCGTCCGCGCGGGAGATCCTCACGCGCGCCGAACGACAGGCTCGTCGCGCACGCCACGGCGACCGCGCGACGGTGACACTCGGCGTACGGCGCGGCCTGCTCGGCGTCCGCCGGCACGCGCGCGTAGCCGTACGCGATCTCCTGAGCCACGGCCTCATCGTCGGCGCCTCAGGCAGCGGCAAATCCCGCCTGGCCCAATCACTGGCCGCACAATATTGTTTGCTCGGCCACGTCATTGCCGTCATCGACCCCCACGCCGGGCTAAGCGACGGCATCCTCGCGCTCGTCGCGCCCACCTTCACCGCGCGCGCCGGTCTGTGGCTGGGCGCCGAGGAGTTCGACCACGTCACCATCCTCGCGTTGGTACGCCGGCCAGGCGTCTCGCTCGAGCGGAGCGCGCGCATGGTGGCGGACACGATCGAGACGCTCACCGAGGATGCCGGCAGCTACAACATCGGATGGTGGATCACGTTCGCGGTGTGGGCCTGCGCGACGGCAGGCTATACGCTTCTCGAGACCCCACGCCTTCTCAATGATCCCGATTTTTACGATTAGACATGGTTCAAAATAGGGCGACTGCGCTTGACAGTCTACCCGCGACTTGCACAAAACCTCCCTGGCAAGTATGGTCGGTGTACCAGCATCGACGAACACAACCAGGGAGGACCCCATGGGGTA
>JAABUL010006854.1_pt1 | contig 12790 bp, 15 predicted proteins | sample 5559151 | NCBI WGS metagenome assembly JAABUL01 (sample SAMN10711876, study PRJNA513368) | rock metagenome | isolation source: Antarctica rocks | place: Antarctica: Victoria Land, Pudding Butte sud | reverse complement strand
GCCATTGGGAAGCTCGATGGTGATGGTGTGACCTTTGAGCGAGGTCTCGGGCACCCACATATGGTTCCTCACGTAGAACGTCTCATTAGGTGTAACGAATTTCAACAGCTCTGTGGTGGGTGTTTCGGCATTGCAGGGGCGCTGACTATGTATCATCAATCGTTCATCTCTCGCTGGATCATTCTCGAAGGGATCATCAATGTGGTCAACAGGTACCTGGCCATCTACTAAATCAGTTGAGTCGACGTCTCCGATGTAGTAGCTTTCGAGAATGTCATAGACTTCCTGCTTCTTGTGAATCGTGAAAATGTTCCAGTACGAATCAACGGCACCGCCCACTGCTCGTAGTATCACTTCGCCGCCTGGATGGCCGGGGATCCACTCTGTGATATCGTATACACGCGTACCTTTAGTAATCCATTGGGTCTCTGCATTTCGACCATGCTGTTTCACCTCTGAGAGGCGAATTTGACGCGCTCGCGGTTCGCCGTCTTCGTTAGGAGGTGCCTCTGCGTGGATTATTGAAGTGAATATAAACAAAGCCGGAATTCCAAGTGCTATATAGACGCCTGCGCCAAGGTACTTGGAGAATCGCCTGGAGCCGTGAGGTGTTCCTGTGGTAAAGAAGAGAGGAGTGGGTGGCAAGACATGAAAATTGGCGAAATTGCGTCTCCTGAGGACAGTCTTTCCCCTCAGTGAAATATTTACGAGAGGGTGAAGCCTTTGCTTCATTACTCAAACTGTAATCAACGAACTTCATCGCACCATGAGAGCGGCATGAACATATCATCGAAGTCCAAAAATGGAAGCCGGAGGCCGAAACAACGCTAGTGTGATTTAGCTCGCTGCTAGGGACCACGATAATCCGCTAGAGGCTTGGCGATCCTTATCTACTACGAGTAGCCCGACTTCTCAACTCCATGGACGATTTGGACCAATGCATTATTCTCATTCGAAGACTTTGACCCTGGACTACTGCCATCTGCGCCTTCGCACTTTTACCAAGATCACATCCAGTCGTCACATCCATTGAAAGTTTCATTCAATCTTACTAGCGAGATCTTAAACATGGTCTACAAGTTTCCAAGTCTACAAGTTTCTATACATATGTGGTTCAATTCAGCGCGCGAAGGATACAGGACAATGTCACAATTACAGTCTATCACTATTGTGGACGATGGGACGAATGGAATGAATTCTCATCCTGAGGCCACGGATCCGCAGTGGCCCATGGAGCAAATAAAATCTGACCCGTACCCTCAACTGATTATGTACGATTCAGCTCTATATGATTATACTCAACGATACGCAAGATTGCATATTTAGAGATGTATCAGAGATGTCATACTAACTTGACAGACCACTCCCGAAGACCCAAGAAGCGTCGTTCTTCTCATCAAGCTCGACGATTCTGATGGGATTCTTGATACCACCGGTAAGTAGTCCAAGTCATAGTAAAGCTCTCGAATCAGGAGCGCCACAGGGAAATGCATGGTCACTGACAGAGACAGGTATGTGGGATTGCTCATCTCGAGATCTAAGCGATTACAGACCTAATGACAGATCATGATCGTTTTGAATCGGCTACAAATAACATCAGTCATGGTATATAGTATCTTAGCTCGTACCAGTATCCAACGTAATCGTCAACTCCCAAGCAACCACAACTAGAGAAGACCTTTACATTTTAATTAATGCACTAGCGACTCCATGCAAGCGCCACATGTTTGCCCCGTTCTTTGTTGTCTAAGAGTAATGCCAGCCCCCAATTCAGCAAACTTTCTTTCCCCCTTCTTGCCCCTAAGCTTAAGAGCAGATATGTATCTATTCTTTCGTCTGGCAGCAGCATATATGTATATACCACCGTTTCTTTCCAGCATTCTCCTCTGCTAAATTTCGATCATCAATTACTGAGACACCAAATCATCCACGATTTTAACATCCATTGTTAGGGTTGATTTCTTTCATCATGACTCGTCAATGGAATTGGCTTGCACAACAAGATCGTCTGATTACAAAGAGTTATTGTATTCGATCGCTACACTACAAAAGCACTTCTTGCTATTATGATGTGCTTCTTCTTTCCTTCATCTTGGTCATTGGAAGTTTGGAGTTCTGCCGATCTCTTCTCTATTCCGACATTCTTGCCAAATTAAACTCATACGGCAATCATCTTCGCCTGTGTCATGGATACTGGACTATCATCACCTGCAGTTGCGATCGATGACCATCAAATGGACCTCGAAATCTTCATCGACGAGGTCAAGCTACGACAGGTTTGGCGATGGCTTGACGTCATCGATGAAGGTGAGCCCCCAGAGGAACAACCCGCGTTCAACGACTTTGGCGAACCTCACAATTGGGTCCAGATTCAAGAATGCAAGCCTGAAGTGTCCAAGCAAAATCCACAGCAGCTATTGCCTGAGCAGGCCAAGAACGACCATGCGTTGAAGCAAGCTACTCAAATTCCGAGTCTGGCACCGAAGCCAACGCAACATTATGGGCAAGTCCAAATCCTTAAGCGATCGCCTACTTCTGGGTTGAGCAGTGAGCAATATACCAATCTCGTGAAAAATATGCAGGCTGCTTCGGGAGACAGACATTACAAGGCGCCAGTGACCTTCTTAGATCCAGGCCAATCCCAGAGAGGTAAGACGTTCGCAGAGCGTGCCAAAGACCTTGCCAGTCCTGCGGCGTTGTGGCCGCGCTCAACAGCAGAACCCGCAATCAACCACCACTTTGGCATCGACTGCACAAGTAAAAAGGTCTCTCAGTTGGTGCGGCGCATCCGGGCAGACTCGAAGAGTGCGGCTCAAACATTTGTCAAGCACACAAAATGAGGTTGGCCATGTATCGCTCAGAAATTTGAGCGTCCTGCTTACTCTACCTAGTCTTTTCGAATATATATAGCGATCCAATCCAGAATTTGACTGAGTTTTTCCTCACATGTCTCACCAAACCTCTGCATTACGTGGCGTTCACCATGAGTCAGTCCATCATATCAATAGTCTTCTTTGAGACGCTGACACCACACAGACTTTGAAAGAGTGATAATGTCTTTGTTGATGATAAGAGACATCTCTTTGTGATGAGGCCCATTGTTAGGGTCCCTTAGTCACGAGCCTGAATTTATATAAATAATTGCGTTTTCTTTCCTTCCCATCTTCCTACCCAGTCTACTCGTCTTTCTCAACACTTGTACCCAGACCTTTTCTAGCCGCCCTCAATACATCCGAAAACACAGCAGATTCGATAAGTATTACCGAAGAGATGAGCACCACGAAGTCGATTCGCTGGGCAGATGCCGTCGAGGGACGTGTGTCTTCCAACCATGGGGATGTACATGAAGGACGTACCCATCAGCATCTTCAAATTCCATCACAAGTGCAACCGCGTCTGGAGCAGGAACGGGTGTACCCACGCCCAATCTCAAGAAGGAACTGGGGGCGTTTGCTGTTGTTGACCTCGCTCACGAGAGGGTCCGCGCGTACACTGACAGAGCGCCGACACTCACCGAAGGTGAGAGTGTAGATCCAACCAGAAAGACCGGTCTCTCTGCCGTCCCAAAAAGCACCCTTCGATCGAACACTCGATCGAGAGGGCTATCGCGTAGTAACGCTTTTCGGGCAGACACGCCTTCGGCGATGGATGTCGACAGAGCCCGCATTCTTGCGTTCCGAGAAGCGTCGATGGAACTTGAGAATGACCGAGACGCTAACACCGTCCGTGAACGCAGTCAGATAGCCACGATTTCTCGGGGCAAGTTCAATAACAGGAAACGTACAAATTCCTGCACCGAATCAAGCTGTTCATACACGCGGGATGACTGTCTCCGGAACGGCTGTAGGATCGCGCTCACAGACAACAAATGCTTCAAAGGATCGTCCGCCGGTGTCTCGTCCAGAGGCACCGCGTCTCGCGAAGTTGGATACGGAGGCCGAAGTATCCCTTCAGACGAGGCGAGCTGGGGCTCGCGGAGGAATACTGGGCCATGAAAAGCATCCGTCGAAGTTTAAAGAGGAATTCACCCCTTAGGAGACAGTGCCAAGTTTCTCTATATAATTGAACAATTGTCACCCTGGTTTCGTACATGTTCAGATTCCGAGGCCCGTAGATTTAGTTCATGCTCAAAAACCGGCTTTATGCTCGTATATCAGTGTAGACCTCTTTATGCTCAATGGACCGTGTTGGGGGTGCCTGTTGCAATATGCGTAAATGGTATACTCTTCCATGACCATTCACTCTCAATGTAGCTAAGCCGTATTGTAGGCCATAGCTTGTTTGCTCCAATATAACCCCTGTGAGAGTAACCTGAAGTACTCCGTATCCTGAGAGACCACGCCTCGCGCTTCACGTCGGCGATCTGATTTAGGGCGCACTAGCGGTAGCCCCGGGTCGTGCCGAGAGGGCCACCCCTGCGGCGATCTCAGCTTCTAGGCAAGCATCTTTGTACACCCAGGCCTATCGGCACGCGGATATATACAGACATTGGCGAGGTCTTGATCAGAGCCCCTTACGAATCCTGGTACTGACATAACTCACGTTCCAGAGCTCCGCCTCGATTTGCTGCAAACGCCCTTCAGCTTCTTGGATTACCTATCATAGGAGTGCTATGCCCAAGGTCGGAGACCACTGGCATGTCGAGCAGAGGTATGCATATTGAGATTGGTAGGCATTGATCCCTCGATATGCGCAAGCCAGCGTATGTGGTGATGGGTAAGAGGCATTGTCTAGGTGGGACAGAATCAAGGCCGCAAGACATAGGAACAAAGATCGGATATATATCGATTTGAACACAACGCCTTGTGAATGTGAACATGTCAAATGGCAAGCAGGTTATTTGAAACTATGGCTCAAGCTGCCCATTCGGACGCATACTGGCGCCTCATCCGGATTCTTCAGACCGTGCGGCAATGCCGACAACATGGCGGCGCATAGAAGTATGTTACATTGAGCTGACACGTAGGACCAATTCTACTTGTTCTTGTAGCCACAAGACTATCACCTCCGTGGGTCTCAATCCATACCGCCAATTCATCAGCCAACAATGCTCGTTCCAACGCTCCTCCAAACGTTGCTACCCTTCGTATTCCATGGGCTTGTCGCCTCACTCCCAGCTTTGAACTCCAAACACCTCTCCATTATCCAGGCACCGTCTCTTCCCAACGGCGGGTCGCTATTGATCGCAAACATCACCAGGGATGCCACCAGGTAGCCCATCTCCCACCGTTACCCCCTTGTCCAGATCTAACAGGCGCCCAATCTCTCAGCCTACCATCGAACACGTACTTGCCCGACCACATAAAGATCTCCGAAACGGATATGACGCTCTACTATAGGATCACTGGCGCGCGGTGGTACCAATCCCAAATTGCCGCCATAATAGCCAGCTCGAAAAGGGTCATAGAGCACCAAATCAGCATCCATGGCGAGGACGGGAAACTCCTCATGGACAAGTACGGAGGGCAGAGGTTCTGGAACAGCGTGCAAAAGGGCGTGGATCTTCGAGTGGAGAATATCAAACCCTATGCGATCAGGTGGGGGGATTTGAAGAACTTGCTGAAGGGGCTGACGCAAGAATGTTGGTTGCAGACGTGTGTGTTTGAATTTTCGGTAGCAAGTGGGATCAGGATTGGGGGAGGGGCGTTGTACAAGGCATGAGTGAATTTATGCAAGCCTAGCGCCTGTTCTGTGGCGATGTCGAAAGATGTTTTTGGTGCAACGAACTTGAATTGGAGAGGTTGGCGCCTTCTGCTCCATTGCTCCTGGTTGCATCATGTATACGTGTCGCTGATACTGCACAGAAGGGCTCTTCCATGTTCCTTCCCCCTCACGGCCCAGTCTTCGTTCTGGAGAAGGAATAAGCCTCATCTGTTGGACAGGCTGTTACGAAGCCATTGAGCTGGGCGACACGAATGTTTGTGTACGCATTCTGAACAAGCCAGGTCCATGCGTAGTCATTTATGCGACGTGTGATGCGCACTCCCGCATGCGCTTCTGTCAGGTGCTTTATATCCAAGGATGGCGCATATTCGTTCCTACGACCCTTGGCTCTACATTTCAAAGATACTCATTTGAGTGATTGAAGAAAGCAATCAGGCGGTCTGCTCCTTCAACTATTGCGCATTGAGGAGGTACCAAAAGACATGCAATCTGGTTCGCCATGAGAGATATTTCCCTTTGCAGCTTACTGTTGATCGCGAGATTTATCCAGTGTAACCTTGCATCACCCGCATCACCCATTCTCACGATCAATCAGAATCGTACATCCCTTGACAGCGTCAACGTCAGTGTCACTAATCTCAACAACGATTATCAATGCTACGAGCCTCATCTGTTCAAAGATCGGCGCGCCAAAACCATGGACTGCATACGTGCTGCGGCCTTCTTGCCTAATCTTCACGACATAAGTACCTTCCACAGAGGTAACAACCATGATGATCCCTATGCTTTGCCATATACAGAGGAATCTGGGACGTGTCGGGTGAAGATTGACCTGAAATATGGACGTGCGGATCAAAGCACGTGGCTGGTTATAAAGATGGCTCTGAGGTTCGATATCATCGATACATGTCAGCTTGCTATGGGTGGGGAGAGGACAGGTGGACAAACGACTGCGGGAAGTGCAGGAAGGATCGTTATAACGGCCGAGAATGTGAAATGGCCCCAATCGAACGCAGCTTCTGCTAGAAGGCTGGGAAGATGACAGATTTTCATCCAATTGAGCACATCAAGCCGCCTCAAAATTTCACCACGGGAGGAATAGTGCCATGGGCAGGATCTGTCTCTCGCTTGTTCGCAATGTACGCCGGAGCGCAAGTTGGGCTCGTTATGATACAAGTGATATTTGAGTCACCGTTATCTCACAAAGCTCCAACGACGGACCTGAACGATGTAACAAGGCCAAACAAGTGTGAACAGACGAGGGTCTGCGAATCCAGCCAGATAGGTTGCTTCGTTGATCGGTGAATGCTTTTCTGCAGGTGACAATCTTATACATACACGCCTGAGGTTTACGGGCGACCCAGATACATCTTGGTATCATCCCTTGATGTAACATGAGGCGGTATCACCTGACACTGTCTCAGTCTTCGCTGAAATCCACTAGTCAAAATTGCGAGCGCTTAGATGCAAGCTGAAAACTGACGCGAAGGATTGTAAGGCTGAGAGGACCGACCTGCGGGAATTTTATTGCAAGACGAATTCCGAGCATTTCATGAAACCAAAAAGGTGGGTCGACACCACGACCTGAGGAACCTGGGCCCGTTTCCATTGGATTAATCAGGCCGGCTGAGATTTTGTGGGCTGTGCAATCTGTTCCTCGGAATGATACATAACATCTTTTGAGGCGCATCAGTCGGATAGTTTCCACAGCTTATTCGGGAGCTATCATGCATCCCACGACTCGGTCACACCGCTATGCATTTCAAATCCTGCGATACTGTGGCAGTCCTTGGAAAGGAGTACAAAAGCTATGTGAGCCTGCTTCAGAAATGGAAAGTTTCTTCTTCGCAAGTCCTACTGGCAATCTTGGACCATGGCGTCTACGTTTTTCACTCTTATTTGTAAGAGACACGCGGCAACAATGATTGTGATCGTTACGAACGTCTTCTCCTCGAAAGGATTCTTGCTTCCTAATGCGCACGAATCAATGCTTGCGAATGACACAATAGGCCGCTTCATGCTCAGCCATCCTCCGAAGAGTTACACCGATGCAGTCGTTGCACAGACGCCAAACTGCTCCACTCTCAGCTATAACGTCGATGTATCCACTCTCAACTCCTCCGCTTGGCCTTGCGCCTCAACTCCCATGCTCTTTGCTCGGAGACGAAGACTACCTAGCCGAATCCCAACTTTCAACAGCTATAGCTATTCTACGACGTACGATGACGGCAATGGCAATGGTTACAACATCACTTATCCTACTCAACTCTGCTCATTCAGTGTCATTGGCGATGTCTTGTCGCCCGAGGGATACGTTGTTCAGGATGCAACCCTGCAGTCGGTTTGGACGTCTCTCGCAGAACTATCACCCGACGAGCTATATGCTTACACGGTAACCATGCTACAAAGCGCCTTCGACAAGTTCGACACCGCAATCAAGGCGGCCATCTGTGATCCCCCTGTCGGTGGGCTAAGAGGGCTTTTGACGCGATACAGCGCCTCGCAAGTATCTGGAAAATGGGTCTTGGCCCTCACAGGCAGCGTTGGCGTATTCGGCGTGGCTTTTGGATCGATCTACGTCCCGACTGTGCATCCAGGTATCACAGCGAACCTCACCGGAACCGAGGATGCTGTCTTGATAGCAGCAAGTACGACCGTGTCGACCTTGTACTTCTTTGCATTGCAGAAGCTGCACAAGGCGGAAGTCACAAACGTTATAGAGGCATTTATCCTGACTTTACTCGTCACGGCCGGTGAGGGCTTTCTGTACCCTTTCCAGCAGGCGTGGAGGGGATTGTGCACAACGACTATACTCCTCAAGGAAATGATCGAGAACTTTCATCGCCAAGCCCAGACCACCGTGGTAGTCGTCGGCAATGCGAATCAAGCTGGTGTCGAAATGGTAGCCCCGGACAATCCTGTGCAGCAACCACAGCCACAGAATCCGCCACAGGTTCAATTGGGAAATGTATGTGCATAGGGGAGCGAGACTTGCGAGTTCAGGCCTTCGTAAATACCAGATTGAATATCTATAGAGGTAAGGTAACCATTCAAGTGGCGAGAAGTCTCATGATGTTCCCAGGCATACGGAGTGTATCACGTGACTGCAATATATATCGTTTCCTTCTTTGAAGCATCCACAACATCAGCTTCTCTATATTGTACGTCCAATCCATCATCCTGAGTTCGCAAAACGAACCCAGCTCGTGCCTACCCAATTGTCACCTGAACAAATGGGGCAATCACATGATACTTTTCCCATGCATAAGATCAATATACCAAGCAAAGATACCCATTAGAGCACGGGCAGAGCGGCTGGGTCCCTCTCCAGTAGAAGGGTTGTTTAAAAACTACTACACGTGGCATCGAGTGCTAGTAAACTAAGGGTGGAGGCTACGCCTTCCCTTGCTGGATTGATGACTCTCAATGTATTCTGAAAACTTGTTTAGAAAGTATATTCTTCGTTCTCATCGAATAATTTGCTCTTCCTTTTCATCTCTGATATTTAGTTCCAAGATTTGTTTCGAAATGATGGAAGCATGGCATTTGCGGTATCATCCTCAGCTTACGTTTGTATCGATCTTAGCTCTTTGTCTTTTAATATTGTGCACAATAAGCCTTGCTCATCTATTCCTCTTGATATCTACAGATGACGGCACATCGACAATGAGGTCTTTGTGTCTCATTGTAATGGAATCTTCACAAGGCTCATGGGCATAACACCACCCGTGCACACCCACACACACCCTTCTCTCAAATAGCCGCACGATCCCACATCTGGTATTATTGCCGAAACGCCCTTGTCACGTCTTCTCCATCGCAAGATCTTTGGGCTTACCCCTGAGAACATACATCCTCACCCACCAACGCAAACATGGACCCCCTCCCCCTTTCCCCCCTCACCCTCGCCTCAACCACCCTCGCCACGACCTCAGCAGCCCACACATCCACCCCTCGTATCTCCCTCCCCTCCCTCCTCCTCGCCGCCACCGAAGCCGAAAACACGCAATCAGCACTCAACCACACCGCGCCACCACATTCCTACTTACCCCCCCCACAGCCCCCTTCTCCGAGATCCCCCGCGAGGATCAAAACTGCAATATCTGCTTCGAAAGTTATTCAGATGATGGCAGCATGGCCGTTGTGAAATTACCCTGTAGCCATCATTTCCATCTTGACTGTATCACATCTTGGCTGTCTCCGGCGCGCGATCCGAGTCAGAATACGTGTCCGCTGTGCAGGGCTGTTTTCTTCAAGATTGGGTGGGTGCGGCCTTCGAGGGAGGAGGTTGTGGAGAGGATTGCGGCGATGCGTGCACGAGATGTTGAGGCGGGGATGGGGATGGTTGGGGATGGTGTGGAGTTGGGATATGCGAGGCGGGAGGGAGGTGAGCTCTTTTTGATTTTTTTGCTTGTCTTGATTATTATGTGTGTTGGGACTGCCATTTTGCTCGTCGTTTCGGGAAAGGTGCGTCCGTTTTTGGAATTCTTGGTGAGGTTGTGATGGTCACTGTGTGTGTGGAGATGGGCTTGGGTGGAATAGTGAGGAAGTAAGAAAAGGGGCGGTTAGGGAAGATTTTTTCTTCAGTAGAACATTGTCCGTGTAGGTGAATAGTATATATGTCACGTGTTTGGCAGAACCTGATATGATGCTCTCGTATACGTTGATTGGCGATCATCGTATTTCAAGGTAACGGCTCCCATAACAAATTCACCAGAGCTTTGACGAGGTAAATCTCCGTTCCTCTACCTGACTAGTCTTCTATTATCCCAATGACAGCAGCTTCTCCCAAGTCGTTATCGAGTTAATGCTAATTCCGGCCATGATAGCAGACAAAGGAAGGGAGGGCACTGACAGTCAAACCTTTGTTTTCGATAAGTTGTCCATTGATATCGTAGCATAGAATTGCCCTGGTGAGACATACCTTTGCTGTGGGGACATGCCACAATGAGGTCTCCGTGCCTTGATCATCTGGTCCATTGTCCTTTGTCTTAATTCTTCACGTCTCATACTCTACATCTACGATCCATATCATCCACTAGAATATTCTCTTCAACTTTGAACCCATCACTACGTGTAAAAATTTCCATCGATAAACAGGGCTTGGAAAAAAGTGCAGCCACATTTCAAGAAACAATATCAGAGCAAGATATCATGATGCCAAGAATCAAATACGACAGATTCTGGCACGGGTCCCGGCCCGCCTACTATTTCCGAAAAGCCAAGCACATTGTGTCGCGGCCCTTCTATCCCTTGATGAGATGGAAGGACTATGGCCATAATGACCAAGGAGAGAACGATCCTGCTTGGGAAGCCAAGCTGGGAGCCATGGCAAGCCAGCAAAACCTGCCGACCATCAGCGTCACTGATATTGACAGTTCGTGCTTCCCCTGTGTAGATCAGATCTTGTCCGAGGCGGCTTCCCAGCGTGAGAGCTCGAGCATCTCTACAAAATCGTGCTCGTGGAGGACAATTGCAGGATTAGAAGATACTCAGGTACCATCAGAGTTGAAAGATGATCCGGTACACTCGAAGCTCAAGCCAGCTTCCCAATCGGTGGCATCCATCGCGCAGCCGAAGTTTTTGCCCACAGCAGCAGAGCTCGACGACCACATCAGCCGCTGGCTCGATCCGAACGACCCTGCAAAACCCACTGCAGAATTTCGAAAAGCTTGCCCAGTCGCGAACTTCCATCTTATGAAGATGACGTCTCGGAATTGCCAATCCGACCAAGTCTTCTGTCAAAACTATGTGAAGGCGAGGAGTACTCTGGTTGAGGCACTCATAGCCGACCGGACTGGTGAGAAGATGATCCTGAACAACGAGCTCGAATCGACTCTGGCCCAGTTGAAGAATTGGTTCGAGAGTGATTCGTACGCCCACCTACTCAAGCTATGGCCACTCTGCCATAGTGATCTAGGGGCTTGGTGTGCAGGCATGAATGCATATGTCCATCAGCCGTACCTCTTCGTCGTCAGATTGCCGAACAGAGGTGGCAGGCGTAGCAGGAGTGGACCTGGCTGTCGTAGTCGCCGGATCAACAGCCTGTACAGCGGAGGCATGATGACTCGAATGGGTCGCAGGGCGCTTGGTCTTTGTCGGGCGAGAAGATTTGCTCGTCGTTAGATGGCTGCAGTCGGCATTCTGAAGTTAGTGCTTGCACGTCAAGTCAAAAGAATTGGTAATTACCTGATTCATCATGCCGCAGGCACTCTCACCGTCACTATGATCAACAGAAGTAATTCATCTCACAATTTCCCACCGCTTGAACCTTCCGCGTTCCTGGAACCCCTGCCCTGTCTTCCCTTCAATGCCCTCTCTTCCTCCCAGCTCGGGTAATGCTCCATTCCAGTCTGAAAGATTTGCAAATTTTTGACGCAGTTTTGTACAGCCGTCGACCATGCTATCCCACACTGATCCCTCAAATTCCCAAACTCTTGCTCCGGCTTTCCCCTAGGGTCTCCCCTCTTCAGGCGGAAATAATTCATCTCTACTCAAAACCACAGGATCAGCAATTTTCTCTCATATGGGCGTTATAAATATAGGCACAGCCAATACACCTACCGATATCCTTCCCCAGCTGCACCGCCTCCCCCTCAATCACCTTTAACATATCCTCCACCCTCACCCTCAACACAGGCTCCAGCGCCGGCCGCAATCCAAAGCCTCGACCAGGGGTTGCGTCGTAGTGTACATCGCTATTGGCAGCATCGAGTTCTGTCCTCGGGGTGGTACCTCTCAGCGCGTCAAGCAACGTATCCACACCTGATAGAATATCGTACCATCCGTGAAAGGAAGCTGGAGACTGTATGTAATCGGTAAGAGAGGGGAGATGCTGATGGTCGGCGCCGCGCCGCCTGATGGCGTGGATGAGGGGGCAGCTAAGGTCGGATGCGTAACTTGGTTGGGAGTAATGCTGCGGGTAGAAGACTTTGGGAGGCATGGTTGATCACTGTATAAAGAGAATTTGGGAGTCGCAAAGACTCTCGATCGTAATGAAAGATGAGTTATGGAGAAAACGCTGGTCTAGGCAGCAGGATGCTGCGCTTAGATGTGAGGGATTCAGGCGCCCCACGACCTTGCTTTCAGCTTCGTCAGGCTGAGTCCCTCTCTATGTTGTGGTTTC
>JAABUL010006853.1_pt1 | contig 12790 bp, 13 predicted proteins | sample 5559151 | NCBI WGS metagenome assembly JAABUL01 (sample SAMN10711876, study PRJNA513368) | rock metagenome | isolation source: Antarctica rocks | place: Antarctica: Victoria Land, Pudding Butte sud | reverse complement strand
ACAGGTAATTGTCTGCAGCTTTCAATATGGCGAATGTCGGCCAGCAGCAAGCTCGCGAAATCATCGAGGACATCATGACATCTCATGGAGGTATCACAGCGGCCGATCGGGCAGCCACGCCAGCTTCTGTTTTGAGATCGTTGGAGAGCGTTCGCGAGAACTTTGCGAAAGCCACGACAGTGTATGCCGATCTAGGGATCTCGAAAGTCTTCTAACTCGTCATCCAGACTTTCCCAGCAGCTCTACTCTAAAGACACAAGATTCGTTTATGAGCTCATCCAGAACGCTGAAGACAACACCTACAAACTTGCGGAGGCGACAGGGACCAGTCCACAGCTCACTTTTACGATTGCCCCTAACCAGATTGTCATCGATTCGAACGAAGATGGATTCGCCGAAGAAAACGTTAGGGCTATATGTAAGCTCGGCGGTAGCACGAAAACCGCAAGTCGTGGGTTCATCGGCGAAAAAGGCATTGGCTTTAAGTCTGTCTTCAAGATAGCCTCCAGAGTCCGAGTGCAGTCCGGGCCTTTCTGCTTTGCTTTCGAGCATGGGGATGATGATCATGGTCTAGGAATGGTGACACCTATCAATGACGAGCATGAGGATTTACCAAATAACGTCCGGACACGGTTCACTCTCAACCTTAATCAACACTCCAGCTTCCAAGACCGGGTGAAGGAGTTTGACGATATGCCTGACACGCTGCTACTCTTCCTGACCAAGCTCAAACAGATAGAGATCAGCATTAGCAAAGAGAGTGGGATGTCAACGAAATCCTATCAGTATAGCTACGATGACAATCTAAAGATAGGAACCTTGAGACAGAGCGAATCAAACGAAGGTCTTTCCAGTCAAAAGTCTAAGCTGTACTACATGGCACGTAGAATGGTCAAGGGTCTTCCCCCGGACAGGGCTCGACCCAATACCAGCGAGGCCGAAGCAGTACTGGCTTTCCCAGTCGACGACAACAAAAGCACTCTTATAGAGCAGCAGCACGTCTTCGCTTTTCTGCCAATCCGGAAAGTTGGATTTCATGTAAGGTAATCCTCTAGCATTACCAGCCTCATCACTGAAAGTACCTAGTTCCAAATTCAATCCGACTTCATAACCCAAGCTAGTCGAGAAGATCTCTTCGACTCCGCCTGGAACAGAGCTCTACTTGACGGCATTGCGTTGACCTTCCGAAAAGCCGTGCTCCGCTTCAGAAGTTCGCACCCACTGCAGTTCACTTGGATGAGATATGTGCCAAGTGAAAGCGTGTCTGAACAATTCTGGGCTCAGCTTCGTCCGATGATTTTACGGGACTTGGAAAGTCAGAACATATTGCAGTCCCGGGACGGCACATTACTGAAAGCAACGGAACTGAGACACTTGCCCCCGAATTGTCTGGACGAGAATGGCGAACCACTCTTCGCCAGTGGCTCTACAGGACCGCACCCCATCTCTCCAAGCTATTCAACCAGTGATCTAAAACTTTTGAAAGCTCTTGGTATCAGAAATCTCAATGATTCCGAGTTTTGTAATAGAGTATCGCAGGATCTTAAGGCCAAATTTTCGAGGATGAAGTCCGACATAATCGACCAAGACTGGCATACCAGAGTCGCGAAAAAATTGCTAGAAATTGAGAAGCGCAATCCTGCGCAAGTCCGAAGTCTGAACTGTATTCCTCTCCTTGACGGTTCCTGGGTCTCGGCTGAAGTAGGAAAACTATACTTCTCGGAATATAGAGACGTACCCGTTCCGTCTGACCTTCGTCTCCGTCTCGTTCGTCAAGAAGCAGTGACAAACACTACTCGAAGAGAGCTTTTTCTGGCCCTCGGTGTTGAACTGTGTACACCGCAGATTACGACCCCGCTAATACTGCGAAAATACAATACACGCAATATCGATCTGCAGTCCTCTGTGGCCCATTTACGATGGCTTTACCACTTTCTTCCCAAGGAGGAAAGGCTACTGGACCAACGCATCCCGATTTTTGCAAGCGATGAAGTCCCCACATATCAGGTCTATGTAACATTGGGAACAGAGTTGAGAGTCGCTGACTTATATTTCGAATCGGAAGATGGGTTCGGAGTTAAAGAGCTTTGCCGCGAGCGACGGTCCATGATCCCTGGCAGCAGAAAGATCCATCATGATATCTATTTCATCAACAAGGCTTATCGGAAAGCCGTGGAATCTGCAGTTCGTGTGCAAGACGAATCTTGGCTCCAATGGCTTGAAGACTCTGCAGGCGTCCGGCGTATCCCGCGACTTGTCAAATCTGACACATCGAAGCTCTCCGTTCTGTTCTCATGGTTGATCGCGAACCGACCCGAGCAAATTGTAGGCGTACTACATGCGCACTGGTCATCATACAAAGATCAGATGAAACCAGAGATCATCGAAACCCTTCGTAATACCAAAGTACTTTGGAAAGGAACAAAATCGACGAATTTAGATGGAACTTGGATCCCAGCGCAGGAGCTGGTAGATATTTGCCAAGAGTTCGACTTGGTCGAACAGATGCCGCTCTTGAAGATGCCACTAGACCCTGACCCTGGGAAGCAGGACGAATGGAAATTTCTTGAGAAATTCGGCGTTGGCTTCAAGCCGACAACGACTTTTTACCTCGAGATCTTACGTGTCCTGAAGGATAGCGAGGTCGTCAACCCAGCACCAGCCTTTCAGAACATTTTGAAGGTATATCGTGCGATCGAGATGAACAGCAACTCTTCCGATCACGACGAGATTAGGCAAGTCAAAGACCTTGGGTGCAGTGTCGTTTGCTAATAATACCAGAGCATTCTTTGGTAATGATGAGTATATTGCAGTGCCGCCAAATTCCGGCCTTTGGAGTGACCTTTCGTCTTGCTTATGGAGAGCACCAGCTTTCATCGACGAGTGGCATATTCTTGCGTCATACGATGAGTACAAAGACAACCCATCCATCAAACACTTGTTCAACATTATTCTAGAGGTTCCGGATATCGAATGCGAGCACTATATAGATCAGCTTATAGCCTGGAAAGCCTGTGGAGACGAAGTGGACAACATTGAGGAGGTATACGGCGAGTTGACACAATCTGTGCCTGAGGGCCATGCAATCCAAAATCTGCGGTTAGACTGTCGATTCAGCTTGGTGAGAGCGTTACTGACTTCGCTTTTACTCACAGTCAGTCCTTTGAGTCGGATGGGCTGATATATGTGCCTACTCGAAAGCAGTGGTTTTCACCAACCTCATGTATGTGGACCAAATCTACAAGAATCGCTGACAAGGTCGCTATTGCCTTGGACTTTCCTTCTCTAGAGGATTTCTTCGTTCGTGAATTAGAGGTACAGGAGCCGGATAAGTCTACGTGTATCAAGGAACTGGAGACATTATGCAGCGTTGACTCCGCTCCATCCATTGCGCAGGTCAAAGAGTTGCTGTGGGATATTAACTCTTATGAACCATCTACCAGCGATGTGGAAGTTCTTAAGCCTTTGACCTTTCTACCAATCAGAGAAGAGACAGGGGAGCTACGACTACATAATATCAAGGATGTATTCGTCCTCTTCGATCGACAAGGCCACACAGAGACTTTTCAAGGAAAGGTAGCCAGTCTTGACTTTGACATAGAAGATATACGCCTTCTCAGACCTCTCATCGATGTTCTAGGATTGACGTCCAGGTACACATCAAAGCTCGCAGAGGAAGAGTCTCGCGCACCAGATGCTGTTCAAGAACCGTCATTAAGCATGGACCTACGCTCCAGGGCTTATGCGATACTCCGGTATCTCCACCGCGGAAAGGCTGCACCTTTTGCGAGACAAAGCTAATGCGTCGATAGGTGTGCAGTACATTATCAAGATAGCACTGCAGCAAGATACGGAGACTTTTTGCATCAGCGACTCCGGGAAGCAGAGGTGTATCTCAGCGATAATATCTCAAGCACGGTTGAGCTCGTCTTCAAGGGCATGGCGATCGCTAAACAGAGCACTCAGGGCAGACTGCACTTCCAAGATGACGGAAATCAGATTCGGCTCTATGTTCCCCGTGATGGGAGGTTACGAGAGCTCTCATATCTCACCGACGTTCCAGAAAGGATTGTCTCTCACTTCGAAATCAAAGACCAAGGGGCTGCGAAGGTGTTTGGGGACGCATTGAAATGTTCTCTCTTTATTCTGGACGACGTTCTGAAGAGTCATGGCATTGTGCGCGTACCGGGAGTGGAGCCAGCGCCGCAGGAAGATCAGCCTACCATGTCCGTGGAATCAGCAGGAAATACTCCTCACACAGATTTCGAAACAAGGGCAACATCACCATCTAGTACTATAGTCGCCGATACGATTCCGCCTGTGAGCTCGAATACAAAGGCATTGAGTGTACGAGCACAATCAGTGCCCTTTTCACGAGCTACCAGTCCAGGTAGCATGCGCAGGTACCCTACAGAGGAAGTTATACAAACCGGGGTAGATCATACTAACGAGAACTACCGAGTGCTTCTGGATCACGTTATTAAAAGCGCACAAAGCGGTCGAGGTCATGTCACACCATTCAGTGAAGCGTTTGTGCCAGACAACGTCTTTGGCGTCCGTTCGACAAACCAACTTCTCCACGATATGAAAATTGGCGCTGCTGGGGAGTTATATGTAAGGGTGTATGTTCGCACCTAGCGACTAAGCTGACCTCTAGCTAAGGCTTTCGAATTCCTGCTGGACCTTCTTCCCTACTTCTCACGCACAAATTGGAGAAGCAGAATTCGGAAGTATGTATGTGTGCACGAGGATTACAGCGATATGACGAGTTATGACGAGTCGGAAACAGCAGATATCGTATACGACGACGTGGATGGTGTATTGACAAGTTACCTGGCCAGCCTTGAATATCTTGACGAGGATACCTGGCGCGACAAGACTCCAAAGTATCTTCTTGAGGTCAAGACGACTACACAAGAATGTGACACGCGGTTCTTCATGAGCAAGTCCCAGGTGCAGAGGGTGAGTCATTGCTTGATCTGCTCTTCATTGACAACGATAATGACACGTTGACAATCCCGAGAGGCCGACATAGTGCTAATAGTTCTGGTACAGATGGAACGAATGATGATCCCGCCAGGTGAAGCCGCAGCGGAGATCTACGTCATAATGAGAGTCTCCAATCTCTACCACAGTGAGATTGACCTAGAATTCATCGTCGATCCAGAGACGCGGAAACGCAACGGAGAGCTTCGAGTCACGTCGGAGTCGTACACTATCTCCCACACCTGCCAGCTGACCTAAGCTGAAGTTCAGGGCGCTATGCGAAACCCCACAGTGTGGGAACAGCATAGGAACATGAGAAAAGGTAGTTGTTCGTTTTTTAGGTAGAGTGTTGTCAAGTACCCAAGATACGCGAATATCCAAAGAAGAGGAACGGTAGTACGGTCTCTATGTTTGCTGGTAGATTCAATCATCGAGAGAAAGGTCGTAAGGGTACCGGACGGGTGCCTCTCATGCTATCTCACTCAGAAGTTTCATTATACTCACAGCAATTCAGCGTTCTCTTAGGTGCCTGCAATGGCACGAACTGGTGCACCGATCTTGGCATTCATTTGGAAAAACCTGTTCACGACTTCACGATAGACTGAATGACCAATGAAAGCCCATAGCCTGAAAAGCCAAACTATCAAAGCATGTGTCTTACTCAATCAAACACTTACCAGGTGGAGTTCAAGAGGCATTGAATACACTGCATTCCTATGAAGTGCACCATGCCATCATCTCCCTACCTATACTTTATACGAGTTACGACACCTTTGTGAAGGAACTTCCTCGAGAGGTGGCGCTGTGTGACGATCACGCTCATTCCATCATCAAAGTGGGATCGCAATCATCAGAGATCAAGTAAGGGATCCCCGATCCAAGGTCCCCAGGCACCAGCCGGCATCTTATCCGAATACCCGCAGGTAGGTCTTTCGATTAGGTAGTGATCGGCGAGTCCCTTTCATGTACTTCATCGCTACTTTAACTTCCTGACCTTACTAAAGCATATAGATCCACAGACCTGTACCTAGTAGCTCGTTAGCCCTTACCCGATTCATACAGTCGGTCACTCCCTCTTACCGTAGGAGGATATCAGTTCAGGCTTGAAAGTCGTTGATTGATTGGTTGCGGACAATGTCTGATCACGCGACTGACGTCCCTTGGATAGCAGCAAGAAGAGGATGCTTCCCACGAGATCTTCGACAAGACTCAGGTAGCAGGCTGTCTTAATTGCTCTGTCGTGCATAATTAACAGGAACAGCAAAGCGAACCCCCCAACATCGCAATAGCCAACTTTCTTCTTCTTAATCCGCTCGGTTGCGGCGAGGCGTCTATCGCCCAAGCATTTACCCATGTCTTTGTTAGGGCTTTCTGACGGTATCAATGATATTCTTTGACGCTTTGGCGCTTTGACGATGGGCAATCGTTGGTTGTTCGGTTCCTGAATATGCTTATCGACATAGTTATTATCAGGGCGCAAGGTAAAATAACACCGCTCAGGCCAGGTTTCTGGAGCCATCAAATTCAGGAATGTTGCCAACAGTAATAAAAGTACGATATAGATCAACGTTTACACGCATAACACGTTGGGCGGTTCAACCAACTCGAGTCCTTGTCCCCAGTCCCAGCTCCACATCAACGCGCGTTATGCCAAGATGAAGTCTGGGGTCGCCGACATACATCAAGTGGTCTCAAAAAGTTCCATGTTGACCTTGCCGCCTTGTGTCCGTGTCGCCTTCGTGGCCACACTTGTCAAAACAAGTGATGGACCAACGATGATAAGCAACGCTACTGTAACCCAGGCATCTATGTTAGTGATATACTCCCTATCTAATGTACATAAATGCTAACATCATTGCAAGGCCTGCAACTGCGACAAGGTCCACTATGCCACCACTTGCGGCCAATGGGCAACTTCCGGTAAATGCACAAGAGTGGGAAAGTTTCCACGTGGCCACGACTTTGACGATTCCACCATGCGCAAAGAAAAGCTGTCTGAGCACAAACGGCACTGCGCTGGTAGAAATTGCCTGACTGCCCCTATTTTCTGTTGACCCAATCATTACTGTCTATCCCATGAGTCCTGTCTTCCCTGTGGTCTTGTTGACCCATGATTCCTGTCTTCCCAATGGTCTAGTTGACCGCATGGTCCTGTTGACCCCGGTGCTTTTATCAAGCGCTCCGTCTATCTGTCTTTTAGCTAGATAGTTAGGCCTTGTGCTCAATAATACTCTATTCTTTCACTTGATCTTCACAACTCTGCGTCGCGAATTACTGTAATAGTTGCATCTCAGCTCAATAATACTCAATTCTTCCACTTGATCTTTACAACTCTCAGTCGCCAATTACTGTAATAGTTACATCTCAGTTTAACTTGTCTGTATGCAAGCACCTTCAACAGAATCAGCTCCTCTGAAGCCTGAGCTTCTCTGTTCTGAGCTCCTCTGAAGTCTGCTGCTAAAAGGTACGCAGAGACAATATCATGCCTGTACACGATCCTTCGAAGCATGACCCGCAGATTGCTCGTGCACCATCCCTACCCATCAGCGGCCATAGTACTTCAGCGCCCCAAAAGCAGGCGTCTCCCCACGTAAAATTGCAACCTTTGGCTTACCTCCACGTTAGCTTCGAGAGGACGGTTTGCTACAGACACCAGGACCTCGCCACTCGAACTGCGTACTGAGGAGCGGTCAGGCACTGGCCCTTGATCTGTTTCGTTCTTTGCACTAACCCCGCCATCATGCGGTCCTTGTTACATGCTCGAGAAAGCCTGTATCAATTGGTATAGCTTGCTGGTCCGGGCCGGTCACGATCAGCTCAGGGAAGGCACGTATAGACTGTATGAGGCAGACTGCTGGTTATGGGTACGTCATTCTCGCTGTATGCTTGCTGAGCGACGCGCAATGTAGTTGACGATACTGTTGGACCAGCCATGGTAGGCTTAAAGAAGGCACGTCCAGGTCGTGTAGGAGAAGCTGCCTCAATGCGGTTGGAACAATCTATGTTGTAAATGCATCGACACTCTAGATAGCAGAGTTCGACAGAAGGAGAGTCGCATGCAATTGACCTTTGCGTGAGGTGATGGTGATATCCGCTCGGGGTTACATGAGCGGTCGATAGCCAAGCTTCATGTGAGGAAGGATGGAATCGTAGATGTGTGTTTTGAAGTCTCCAAGTACGATTATAGGAATCGTAATCTGCGTTTCCTGAACTGCATTGAAGTCAGAGCCATGTACGCAGCGCCACGTACTACATCCGGACCTCTGAACAGGAATTTGCATCCACTTCAAGTTATCAGGACCAGTACGTACCACTTGTAAAGCGTGTAAACGTCCGCCAGCGACACCGACTAAAGACAATCGAGTAACAAGGCAACGGGGAATGGTTCGAACTGGGTGAAGTCACTTCCGGTGGCCTGGCGAAAGCACTTTTGGCAGCCTCTTGATCCGTTGAGTCGTGAATGTAGGATGACACCGATATTGACTCTGGTCCGTTGGGAGGTGGCTGTAACCTAGTTAGGAATATCGCATCTGAAAAAGCAAAGGGAACCCACCTTCAATGTCGGGTCGATGCAGCTACGAACTGCGGATCGTAAGGCTCTGCGAAATCCTAGGCTCGTGTACGAAGTGGTGCAACGGTGCTTCCACATTTGGTGACGCAGAATAATGTCATCCGTACTTGGAGCAAGCAAGACTAAGAGCACGGCGAGCGGTACGCAGGTCGGCGAGCCGTTTCAGGGAACCGAAACGGCGGGGTAGGTAAGTGACTTGATCTGCTGTGCTTGTACGTTGAAAGTCCGCTGTCGGCGGCGGCTGGCTTGGTATTCCGTGCCAGTGTGAATGAGTGTCGGCATTGGCAAATCAGATGTAGTGTCACCTAGTCCGTCCGCGAGACTGAGTACGGACCTCGACCTCATAAGCCCAGGTTGTGCCAAAATTCAGCCGATAAGGGCCATGTAGGGGTGCGAGGTGCCCCCAACTCCGCAAGTCGAGTCGCCGGGGCTTCAACATTCAAGTGGTGGCTCGGGCCGCTTCCGACCACGCTAATGGCGTCAATAGCGACTTCTGCTGTAGAGAAAAGTCCTGGTCATGCCAAGACCTGGCCGATAGGGGACGTGCAGGGGCCTCGGGGTGCCAGGTGCCCCAGAATACGTAAGCCGAGTGGCCCGGGCGGCAACCTGCGAGGTGGCTCTGCACGGATTACAGCGTGGGTAGTACGATAAAGGAAGATAAATCCTGTCCATGCCAAGGCCCGGCTGATCAGGGCATTACACGGGCGAGCCTTTGGTGTCAGGTGCCCTACATCTAGCGAAATCTGTCCCCAAGCTGACCATACTCGTGGTGATACTACTACCAACGACTGCCAGGGGTTTTGGTAGCAACCTCCGTACGGAGGATGACGCCAAAAATCCTGGTAATGCCAAGACCGGGCTGACAGGGGCTCTCCAGGGGCGAACTTACGGGTGACAGGTGATCCTTAGGCAGCTAATACAGTCGCTCCGGTGACGACCTTTAGGGGTTGTTTCGGTGACTCCAGTTGACCACACTAGAGGCGGGACTAGCGTCTGCCAGGACTTTTGGCGTCATCCTCCGTATGCAGTAAACAAGCAAGGAACCCACTCTGCGTACGCCATACTTCGCTTTGCGGCTACACCACCCTCACCAACAGATCACATTCCTACTCTCGAGGACCGCGGATTCTATGGCATCGATCGACTGGCTTTGCTGTGGTGACGACAAACAATTGTCCGCCCTTGAACATATTACGTCAGAGTCAACTCATCGCAATTGACCATCGGAGGAGCCGAGGAAGCCTGGTCAGGGTCTCATGACTTGTGTACTGGGCCAAGGTGTGCATAGGGTGTAAAGTATGATGAAGGTGGGATACACGCCGATGAAAAGTAGGATGGTATACATGGTGTGATTTGGGATTGCCAGCTTTGCATCAAGCTGCCTAAGCCGCTACCTTGGGGTTGGGATAGGGTCATCGGACCATGGTGGTGCGGGAGCTTTACGAACGCCAAATTTTGAAGCAACGTAGGTCCTGCCACACAGCTTCAAATTAGATGGTTGAAGCTGGCATTAGATGCGCTTGATACTACTTCACAATTGAAAACTTTGGCTGGTTATCATGTGGGTGGGTGCTTGGACAGAGCAGTTGCAAAGGCGGGTAGGTTTCTGATGGGGAGATCGGTCTTGGTGATGAATGAGAATGTTGCATTCTCATTGGTCAAGTACAGCCCGCTCACGTGACTAAGCTTGGCGAGGGGACTTTGACATTCATCCCGTCCTTCTCTCTTTCTCTCCTCAGCGCCCTGCGACGGCGTCTCAAGTAAGTAGCCCCATTCTCCTCTTCTCCATCCATCAGCTCTCTTTTCTAGCCTGACAGACTTCTACAGCAAAAAGAATCAGCTTCGGCAACTCGGTCCACCTCTGGGTCCTGTCGGGGAAAAAGGCTTTGGCTCATCCTCATTATGAGCCTTTGTGTACGGTGCCATGTTGTTAGCATTTCCTGCTTTCAGCGTAAGGGTGGTCGAGAGGCCGATGTTGTAGAGGCGGAGGCCTCTTTGCCCTTGCCTGTCGGCCACAAAGCCGTACAGAAGTCACAAATAGCTGCAGGACCCAAGTGGAAAAATCTGCTAGGGCATGTCCTCTCCACCGACGCACATTGGTCCTGAGGGTGATCCTTTGGGCTAGAAGTCATCAGGCTGCGAGCTCTCCATTTCATCCGACGGGGTGCTGGATCTCTGCATTGCCGTCCAGCTTGGTTTCATTGGACTTTTAGCTATCAGGCTACGAGCTCTGCATCCCTCTTTAGAGATGTACCCTCTGTTTAGTCGTTTGGAGTGTCCATCGCCTCCGGGTGGACATGTACTCCAAATTTGGAGGGATCACCTATGGCCGTGTGTTGTCCGTCAAGTCATGCCTCAGCTTGGTATCGACACTCTACAAGTAGGTGCACCCCACGGCGTACCCAGATAGTGCTTATGCCCGCAGCTCGACCTCCTCTCCTCCTCTCCTCCTCTCCACCTTCCTCCAACATCCACCCAACACACTCAACCACCAACAACATCTCAACACATCTGGCTGGGGTGCCTACTAACTAGGTCTCGGCGGCACAGGAATGGGCAATGCTAGTAAGCTGTGGAAGTGGACTGTCTTCTCTTAACAGTCGGGCAGACCAGGGTCCCCCTCCCCTAGGTGGATGAGACATCCTTGACATTCCTCAATGTCTATCTGGGTCAAGTAGCACCTTATGCTACCGGTCGTGAGATCATGATATTATTCGCTGTATCTACTCGGGCTCAGCAGTCCCCCAGCACATGTTGGATGAGAATTCTTGACGTTCCTGCGTCTACATGGGTCAAGCAGCACCTCAAGTTGCCGGTCGTGAGATCGTGACACTACCTTCTGTGTCAATTCGGGACGAGCTGTTCCATCAAACAGCAGGATTAATATTCCTGGCGCTTCGGCGTCAACATGGGGTAGGCAGCACCTTAAGTTGCCGGTCGTGAGATCGTGACACTGTTGTAGTGTCAATTCGGGACAAACGGTTCCATCATACAGTAGGATGGGAATTCCTGACGCTCCGGCGTCTAGACTGGACATGCTGTTCCTCCATACATCTGGATGAGAATCGCAGACACTTTGGTGTCGCTTCGGGCTGCGTGGTACCACTACCCACCGGATGAAAATTCAAGACGCTTCGGCGTCGACTTGGGGTGAGCTGTTTCTTTGCACAGCTGGATGAGGATCCTTGATGCGTACCGCGTCAATTCTGGACAGGTGATTCCCCCATACCTCCGGATTAGCATTCATGACATTATCAATGTCTGCATGGGCCGAGCTGCACCTTACGCAGTTGGATGGGAATTCATGACATCTCTGGTGTCAATTCTGGACAGGCGATTCCCCCATACAGCCGGATCAGCATTCATGACATTTCCAATGTCTACATGGGCCGAGCTGCACCTGATGCAGCTGGATATGAATTCGTGACACTCATTCAGTTGCTGTGTCAAGTCAGGACAGGACGTTCCACCATACGGCTGGACGAAGGTTCTGGGTAGTGCTCTTCTTGCCCATCTGGGATTCTGCTGTAGCCATGTACAGTTGCGCGTGAGCTCGTACATCGGGGCCCGCTGTCCCTTCGTAACAGCTAGGTCCAGACACACCTGAATACGAGCCAAGGCTTCGTACAAAAACTCTGGGCCAAGGCTACCCGTAGCAAGGCCTGCGCGTGAGCGTGATAATCGGAGAGTAAGCTGCCTCACCGTGCAGTCGAGCCAGCTGTCTCAAAATACAGTCGAGTGTGAACTCTAAATCGGGACATCATGGTCCTTCAAGCCTATGACAAATCTATACGCTGAGGGTCTTTTGAGTTGACTGTCTTTAATACAGTCGGTGTGAACCAAAAATCGGGATCAGCACCTCCACCATGGCTGAAAAACTGTTCCGTCTGAGGGTTTCGGTCGTCATGACCAGAGTGGGCATTGTTCCCAACACTCGGCACCAAGGTGTTGATTCAATTAGAGTAAGGCATCGCCCACACAATCAACGAGGGCTCCGAGGGTGACATGCAGCGGTGTCGAGCCGCCTTTCCAGTGGATCTGATCCAATGCATCTGTCAATTGGATGATTTAGGCAAAGACTTTCTGGCGCAAGCTGGTTCGTAGTCGGCCCACTCAACCAAAGAGGGCTCTGGGGATAAATTGCTGCGGTGTTGAGAACCATCGGATCTGACCCAATGCATCTGGGTGAATTGGGCAAAGACTTCTCTGGCGCAAGCTGGTTCCAAGTCGGCC
>JAABUL010006852.1_pt1 | contig 12792 bp, 7 predicted proteins | sample 5559151 | NCBI WGS metagenome assembly JAABUL01 (sample SAMN10711876, study PRJNA513368) | rock metagenome | isolation source: Antarctica rocks | place: Antarctica: Victoria Land, Pudding Butte sud | reverse complement strand
GCGCTACGCCGCGCCGTCAAGCTCTTCGTGTATGCCTGGAACCGTCGCCAACTCCATCGCCGGGCCTATCCGTCCTACACCTGTCACGTCAGGGATTTCGTGTGCCCATAGGTTTAGCCACTCCCATAATTCAGGCTAGAAAGTTGGAGCAACTGGTGGAAGCCTGGAAACCAGCAGCAGGCGCGACCGCCGCTTCAAGCCGTACGCCAGCTATGGGTATGGCACCTTCAAGAAGCTGGACTACTATGGCTTCAAGCGTGGCCTGTGGGTCCCGCGCACAGACATGAGCGTCGCCCGCTTGCTCTTGCCCGCCCACGAGCGTGCTGCCTCACGGGCGGGAGCGTCGAACAGCGGCAGCAGGGCCATGCTCTATCACGGCCTGTTACGAAAGGTTACCATTGTCCATGACCGGTTATTATTGTCACGAAACAAGGGCCATCCACGGCCGATTCGATTGTCCAACGACTTGGTCTACAGTGCCATCAGCATCAGCGACAACTCTGCTATCTCAAGCGACCACTTTCGTGTCCCACTACAACCGCAGACCTTATCACAACGTGGGCCAATTTATCTGTCTCATTGGGCCAATTTAAGTGTCCCGTGGGCCAATTTCAGTGTCCCACCACACCCGTTTCGCGATTAACTCTCGGGGTTGGGAATGAGCAGCAGGGGATCGACCTGGATGTTGTCGACGCGCACTTCAAAGTGCAGGTGCGGGCCGGTGGTCCAGCCGGTCATGCCCTCGTAGCCAATAACCTGCCCCTGCTGCACCACGTCGCCGACCCGCACTTCCAGCGGGTGTATCTGGTCGTCCATGTGCGCGTAGAGCGTGGAGATGTGGTCGTTGTGCTTGATGATGACACAGTTGCCGTAGCTGCCGTGGTCGTCGCCCGGCACGGCTAGACCCGCCCACACGACCACTCCGGCCGCGGCGGCGTGGATCGGCGTGTACTTGGCGTTGGCGATGTCGAGGCCGGGGTGGAAAGCCTGGAAGATGGTGCTGCCGCCGAAGCGCGTCGTAATGATGCCCTTGATCGGGTCGATGTACGATGGTACGCCGTCGAGCGCGCCCGCGGACAGCACCTGATCTTGCGTCATGTGCTGGTAGCCCGCGGCGTTGACCCCGCGCGCGATACCCCCGTAACTGACCAATGAGAGCGAGACCGGCAGCGACGCGCCGTCCCACGGCGGCACGGCGTCCGGCGGCGTGGGCAGCGCATAGCCCATCGGCTCGAGCCCCGGATTGGACACGGCGGGCCCCGGCGGGACCGGGAACGGCGGCATTGCCTCGGTGAATGGAGCCGGCTCAGGACCCGGCCACACCGGCGCCACCGGCCGCGGCGGGAGCGGCGCGCCGGTGGACGCGGGGGCGGTCGCGGACACGTCCGTCGTCCCGCTGATTGGCGCGGCCGACGCTTGCCCCTGTGCGGCTACCGCGTCGTTGTAGGACTTCAATTCGCGCGCGTACTCCGCCCACGCCGCCGTCCGCTGTAGCCACAGAGCGTGCGCCGCCTTCGCCGCTTGCCGGCGCTGCAGGAACGCGCTGAAGGCGATGCTACGAGTAGTGTACGTCGCCGACGCCCTGTTCGAGCGCTGCCAGGCGTAGTAGCGCGCGTAGTAGTTGCGCTCCATTTGCGCGTTGAGAGCGACGACCCCGCTCAGGCGCGCGCGGTAGTCGGCTTCGACGCCCGCGGACTTGGTCTTGAGGTCGGCGTAGAGCGCCTGACCCTGCCGCAACACGCTCTCCAGCGCGCCGCGCGCGCTGCTGAAACCTACTGGCGCCAGCGCATCCGTGGCCATGGCGGGCAGCGTCACCGTCAGGCTCAACGGGTCGGTGGCCGGCGGCGACGACACCGTCAGGACAGGGCTGCCATCCTCGACCACGAGAGCCAGGCGCGCCCCGCCCACGAGGGACGGCGCGGCATTGCCGAGCACGGCCTCGGTCAGCGGGACGGTCGCGCTGATCGCCGCGCTGGTCGTTGCGGTCAAGCTAGCGCTCGACGTGACGCTGGACGCCGGCGTGACCTGTACATCGGTGGACGTCGGCGTCCCATCGAGCGCCGGCAGGGTCGGGGTCGCCGCGGCCGTGGACGACAACGAGATGTCCGCCGTGAGCGCCGCTTCGGTGGTGAGGGAGATCGGCGCGTCGACGATGCTCGGCGCGCTTGCTATAGCCATACTGACCGGCGTGGTCGTGGAGATGGGGCTATCGGAGACGGCGTCCTGCGTGAGGCTGACCGGCATGGTCGTGGAGATGGGGCTATCGGCGATACCCGACGTGACGAGCGGGGTCGTGCCGCTCGTCACGATAGTCCCGCTGATGGCAGCGCCCAACGCCGTCGTCATGGTCGCCGGGTTCGTCAGTGCGAGCGTCGCGCCCAGCACGCTCGACGGCACGGCGCTTTGTGCGGTAGGAGAGAGCGGTCGCGCGGCGGCCAACGCGTCCGCCGAGGGACGCGCGGACCAGCGGTCGAGCCGCTGATGCAGGATATCGGGCGACGCGACGACATCATTGGCGGTCATCACCGGCGTTGGGGCGTTGGCGCGCGCCCACGCCTCCAGAGCGCGTACGCTGGCCAGTGCGCGCGTCACGGCACGCCAACGCTGCATCAGGGCGGGGATGCCGGCTCGTGGATCGCGCGGGCGTGCCGTCGCGTTGCGATGCCCGGCTGGCGATTGGCTGTACGCGACAGGCAGCGGTATCAGCAGCGCCGCCGCGACCCGCGCGTTGGCCGTGGCGAGGGATAGCGCGCCGTCGGCGCCCTGGAGCATGAGCCGCCCATGCGCGGGCGCGTCCGACGGCGCCAACGAGATCAGCGATGCGCGGACCGTTGGCGCCTTACGTGAGACCTGAGCCTTCCGCGTGATGGTCCGGCGGCGCGGTGTGGCGCGGACAGTTGAGGATGGCTTCGCCGCCGTCGCGCGCGCGGTCGCGGTGGCCCGTGGCGTAGGTGTGGGAGACGCCGCCGGGGCTAGGATCGACCGCCGCGCGCCCAGCGCCGGCAAAGTATCTAACGGGACAGTACTCGTGCCCAGCAGCGGAGTCGTCACGTAAGCAATGGGTATACGCGACATGCGTGACATGCGCGCGAGAGTGAACGAGCGCGCGCTGGAGACAAGCGCCGGGGCGCTCGACATCGTGGAGGCGGTGTCCGGGGGCAGCCCCATGGCGATGACGCGCGCGGACGGCGACCACAGCACGCCGGGCGCCGCCACTAAGAGCGTCGCACCGACGGGCGCGTGGCGGACGCCCCGCCGGCGCGCCTGACGATGCGCGGCTGGACGCGGGCTCAAACGCTGGATAGTGCGCTGTAACGCGGCGGCGTCGGCCGACAAAATAGCGTCGGCGGCGACGAGGGCGTGCAGGGTGAGCAGTTGACCACGCGGACCGTCCGCGGCGACGAGTTGCTCGACCAGCGCGTGGCGCTGCGTCATGAGCGCGCGCAGTTGCGCGCGCTCGACGGTCACGTTCGCGGGTGACGTGGCAGCGGCCAGGGATGGCGGGAGTAGGGTAACGCCGAGGATCGCGGCCGTGGCGAACGTGCGCAGTCGCATATATGGCGGCTCTCTCCCTACATAGGCAGGTATACGGCGTCCTCCGAGGACATTTGGGCGTTGGGGCCCGCGCCAGCTAGTATAGTGCACGTCGCGACGTTGACGCAAGTCCCTTGTGAACGCGTGAACGCTGAGAGCGCCTTGTTGTTTTCCCCCTCACCCCCACCCCATGCGGATTGGTCTCTCTCCGCTGCGCTCCGACAGCCCACCCGGCTCTCCCTCAAGGGGTGAGGGCCGTGCCGGCTCTTGCCTCCATTACGCGCATAGGTCATGATGAGGGTAGTCATGAAATACTCTATTCTTCGGCGTCAGAGACGCAGGCTATGGGCGCTGCTAGGCGCGCTGGCGCTCGCGCTCCTGCTGTCGGGCTGCGGCGCGCCGGGCGTCCCGTCGGCCGCGCCGCCGCCGCCAACAGCCACCCCTACGCGTACGCCGCCGCCAACAGCCACCACAACCGCGCGCGCGACGGATAGCCCCACGCCTGTTCCGACGACGACCCCCATCCCGACGGTGACAAACAGCGCCACGCCCGTCCCGACGGCGACCGCGACGGACACAGCGGTCCCGACCAATACACCCCTGCCGACGGACACGGCCACGGCGACGCCACACCCACGCTGGACAAGCACGCCCGTCCCTCCGCCGACAGCCGTGGTCGTCTCGCAGGGCACGATCCGGGGTAACCCCGTCGCGCTCACCTTCGACTGCGGCGCCGACCGCGGCGACGCTCCCGCCATCCTCGACTACCTGAAGCAGCAGGGCATCCCCGCCACCTTCGGCGTGACGGGCCTCTGGGCCGAGCAGAACCCCGATCTGATCCAGCGCATGGCCGCACAGGGCGAGCAGATCGTCGACCACACCTACGACCACCAATCGTTCACGGGGCTCTCCACGCGCACGCTGCCTCTGAGCGCCGCGCAAATCGCGACCGAACTCAAGCGCGCCGACGCCATCCTACAGCGCCTCACGGGCAGCAGCTCGCGTCCCTACTATCGCCCGCCCTACGGCGACGAGTCGCCCGATACCCTCAAAGCCGTGGCGGCGGCTGGCTACAATATCGACGTGCGCTGGACGCTCGATTCGCTCGGCTGGAATGGCCTGAGCGCCGCGCAGATCGAGGAACGCGTGCGGAGCAACGTCGCCCCCGGCGCGATCGTCCTCATGCACGTCGGCGCGGCCTCGCAGGACGCCGTGGCCCTGCCGCGCGTCGCGACGGACCTGCGCGCCCGCGGCTACCATTTCGTGACCATCGCGGGCCTGCTCGCCGCCGACCACAGCCCCGGCGCGCCGCACCCCGCCGCCACGTCGTACCGCGCCGTCGATTCCGACGCGGTCTACTACCCCGCTACGGCGCCCGGACCACTCAGTGGGCGCGTGGTCGTGCTCGACCCAGGGCACGGCGGCGACGACCCAGGGACATGCTTCCCCTACGTCTACAACTGCGCTGACTCAAGCGGTCCGGGTACGATACCGATCCTGGACGAGAAGACGGTCGCGCTCGACATCGCGCTCTACCACCTGCTGCCACGGCTGAACCTGCTCGGCGCCGACGTCTACCTGACACGCACGACGGACGAACAGAACCCCGACCTCGAGCAGCGCCTGCAACTCGCCAACTACGTGGCGCGGACGACGCTCAACGCCCGTCATGCGCTCTTCATCTCCGTGCATCTGAACGGCGCCAGCGACCCCACCGTCGACTACTCGCAGGCGCTCTACGCCCAGCACAAGCCCGCTACGCTGGCATCGACGCTCGACGCGTCCGTGACGCGGGCGCTGGAACCGGCGCCCGGCGGCGGTGACCACGGCATCGACCTATTCCCCGGCCATGTGCTGCGCCGCAACACGTTGCCCGCCACGATCGTCGAACCGGCCTTCCTGACCAACGTGTACCCCGTCCAGGTCCCAATCTCGGTGACACGCGTCGTCACCGTCACCTCTGGCGCGGCGCTGCGCCAGGGCCTGCGTTTGGCCGACCCGGTCGTCCGTGTGGCCGTTCGCCGCAGCCACGGGGCACTTGCCGCCCGGCTGGCGTTCAGCGAAGCCTTCAGCGGGACGGTCCCGCTGCGCGACGCCATCACCCTGGCGCGCACCGACGCCATCTCCGCCGCCGTCGCGCCGACCATAACCGCGCTTATCTCGAACACCGCGCCCGCGGCAATCGGATTGGGCGGCCCGGCCACCGCAAAGAGCAAGGCGCCCCCTCTCCCTACGGTCGTTATCTCGATGACCGCGCCGCCGACGCTGGGCGCCGTCCTGCCGATCATCACTCCTCCCATCTCGCCCAGCGTCACCTACGCCATCAGCGTGAGCGGAGCCGTGTCGGCGACCGATGTTATGACAACCTTCCAGGGCGAAGGCCCGTGGTTGCTCGCGGCGCACACGGCGACAGAGAGGGCCAACGCGGACTACAACGCGTCCGCGCCGGTATCGCTCCCGCTCCACTACGCCTGGCAAGACCGCGAGGAAACCATCGCCCGCGCCCTCACGCAGGGCGTGGCGCGCTTCTTCGACATACGGCTACCCTCGGACGCGTTGCATCCCCACAGGGCGTCGGTAGCGCTGACGCCGGTTGTCCCCTCCGGTAACGGTTAGGACCTACATGTCGTCCAAAATCTTGACACCGGCCTCTTGCCTCGCTACAATATGATCGTAACGTCAACGTCATGATCGTGACAGATGGTGGGATATGGATGATCGGATGCGCATCGGCGATGTGGCGGAGCGGGCCGGGGTAACTCCGCGCACAATTCGGTACTACGAGAGCATCGGGCTGCTTCCACCCGGTGAGCGCGAGGGCACGGGCCACCATCACTACACCGATGTGACCGTGGACCGCTTGCGCAAGATCGGCCAACTCAAGAAGCTTGGGCTCAGCCTGGACGAGATACAGGGGGTCATCGACCTGTACTTCAGCGACGTGAGCGGCATCCAGGGCAAGCGCAAGGTCATTGACATCCTGCGCGGGCGCCTGGCCGACGCGGACGCGAAGATTGCCTCCTTGCAGGGATTCCGCGCCGAGACGCAGGCCAACATCGCGCGCTTCGAGGACTACCTCGCGCAGGCGCGGCAGAGCTAGCTTTTTTGCCCATTACATGACGTTGACGTTTAGATCATAATCGTGCGATCGATCGCACTCAAGGAAGAAAGGACATATCATGTCGACTCCCACACCTGGCGGAAACCTGAAACTCGCGGACGACCTCATCCTGAGCCGCATGGGCTATGGCACCATGCAGCTCGCCGGACCCGGCGTGTTCGGCCCGCCCAAGGATCGCGCGCAGGCGATTGCGGTCCTCCGCGCGGCGATCGACCTCGGTGTGACGCACATCGACACCAGCGACTTCTACGGACCTACCGTGGTGAACGAGCTCATCAAGGAGGCGCTGCACCCGTATCCCGCTGACCTGCGCATCGTGACCAAAGTGGGCGCCCGGCGCGGCGCCGACGGCTCATGGAACCCGGCGCTCTCTCCCGACGATCTCACCCGCGCGGTGCACGAAAACCTTGAGCACCTCGGACTCGACGTCCTCGATGTCGTCAACCTGCGTGTCGGCGGCGTCGGCCAGGGCCATACCGCCACCGACGAGTCGCTGGCGGCGCCGTTTACCGCGCTCGCGGAACTGCGGCGGCAAGGACTCATCCGTCACCTCGGCGTCAGCAACGTCTCAGCGGCGCAGCTCACCGAAGCGCAGTCCATCGCGCCTGTGGTGACCGTGCAGAACCTCTACAACCTCGCCCAGCGCCAGGACGACGACCTCGTCGAGCGGTGCGCGCGTGAAGGTATCGCTTTCGCACCGTTCTTCCCACTCGGGGGATTCTCCCCCCTGCAATCCGACGTGCTCGATCGAGTCGCCACGCGTCTCGACGCATCCGCGCAGCAGGTCGCGTTGGCGTGGCTCCTGCAACGGTCGTCCACGATGGCGCTTATTCCGGGCACGTCGTCGGTGGCTCACCTGCGCGAGAACATCGCCGCAGCGACTCTTACACTGCCGACGGACGCGATCGACGAACTCGACACCATCGGTCGCTGACCGGTCGGGGGCGGCTGGCGCGTCTAAAGGAGAACATCATGTCAGGAATCGAAGACAAAGTCGTCGCAATCACGGGCGCGAGCAGCGGAATGGGCGAGGCGACGGCGCTCCTGCTCGCTGAACGTGGCGCCAAGGTCGTCCTCGGCGCGCGCCGATCGAATCGCCTTGAGGCACTGACGGCGCGCATCGCGCATGGGGGCGGTGAAGCCACCTACGCGCGCACAGACGTACGACGGCGCGACGACCTATCCGCCCTCGTCGCGTTGGCCTGTGAGCGGTATGGCAAGCTTGACGTTCTCGTCAACAATGCCGGCGTGATGCCAATTCCCCCCCTCGACGACCTGCGCGTCGAGGAGTGGGAGGAGATGATCGACATCAACATCAAAGGTGTGCTGTACGGCATTGCGGCGGCGCTGCCTGTCTTCCGCACGCAGGGTTTCGGGCATATCGTCAACATCGCGTCTACCGCGGCCTATCTCGTCCTACCCAGCATGTCCGTCTATGCTGGCACGAAGGTCGCCGTGCGCGTCATCTCCGAGGGTTTGCGCCAGGAAGCCGGCGACAAGCTGCGCGTGACGATCATTTCGCCGGGCATGACGCGGACGAACTTCGCGGACACTATGACAAATCCGGAGGTGAAAGCCCAGCTTGAAAAGAGACGGGACAAGACCGCGATGCCGCCAGAGGCGATCGCCCGCGTGATCGCGTTCGCGATCGAGCAGCCGACCACTATTGATGTGAGTGAGATTATTGTCCGTCCCACGGCGCAGGAGTAACTCTGTCTCTCTAAAGCGGGGTACGGAAAGAGCAGCTATCGACGCGCCAATGCCTTAAACTAAAGGTACCAGTCGCGTAGCCCTCGGCGGGCACGCGCTCATCACCAATCATCAAGTAGCTTGAAGGAGGCGTCTGATGGCCGATTCACACCTTGTTCCCCTGCCCGGCAGCCACCGCGAGCCGGTGGTAGGCGCGCGACAGCTTGGTCCGATCACTCCAGAGACGGAGGTGCGCCTGACGGTGCAGCTGCACCTGCGCGACCGCGCGGGCCTGGCCGCGAAGATCGAAACGCCTGGCTACGCCCCCTACGATCGCACGGAGTTCACGCGGGCGCACGCGCCGTCCGACGCTGACATCGCCACCGTCCGGCGCTACCTGGAGTCGCAGGGCCTGCGCGTCAACGCGGTCTCGCCCGACCGCTGCTCGCTCGACGTCACCGGCCCCGCTAGCGCCGCTGAGAGCGCCTTCGGCACGGCGCTCTACACATACCAGCAGGGCGACCACCAGTTCCATGCGCGTAGCGGCCACTTACAGGTACCACAGGAGGTCGCGCCGCTCATCGAGGGCGTCTTCGGTCTTGACCGGCGGCCGTTCGCGCGGCCGCACACGGCCTTCCCCACCGGCGCGGCCACTATCCCCGGCCTGACGCCCGTGACCGCGCTCGACGTCGCTCGCGCCTATCAATTCCCCGCCGGAGATGGCGCGGGGCAGACCATCGGCATCGTCGAGCTTGGCGGCGGCTACCAACAGAGCGACCTGCAACAGTACTTCGCGGGCCTGGGGCTGCCGGTCCCGCAGGTCATCGCCGTGGGCGTCGGGGGCGGCTCCAACGATCCGACGACGAATCCGGGAGCCAACGGCGAAGTCGAGCTGGACATCCAGGTCTCCGGCGCCATCGCCCCCGCCGCGCGTATCGTGGTGTACTTTGCCAAGGACGCCAGCGAACAGGGCTTCATCGACGCTGTCAACGCCGTGGTCAACGACACGACCTACGCGCCGTCCGTCGTCTCGATCTCGTGGGGCGGCCCGGAGTCGCAGGCCACTCCGGCGGCGCGCCAGGCCATGGACTCGTCGTTCCAGGCCGGAGCCAGCCTGGGCCTCACCTTCCTCTGCGCGGCCGGAGACAACGGCACGGGCGATGCTTCCAACGCGACGCAGGCCACCGTCGACTACCCGGCGTCATCGCCCTATGTCACGGGCTGCGGTGGCACCGCGCTGGCCGTCGCCAACGGCGCGGCCGTGCGGGAAGTCGTGTGGAACGAGGGCACGCAGGGCGGCGCGACCGGCGGCGGCATCAGCGCCGCCTACCCGCCGCCCTCCTGGCAGACGGGCGTGGCGCTTCCAGCGCCGGTCGGCGGTGAACCGGCAAGCGGACGCGGCGTACCCGACGTGGCCGGGAACGCCGACCCCTACTCAGGCTACCTCGTGCGCGTCGACGGGCAGAGCCAGCCGATCGGGGGCACCAGCGCCGTCGCGCCCCTATGGGCCGGCCTGATCGCGCGTATTAATGGGGCCAATGCTCGGAAGACCGGCTTCCTCAACCCCACGATCTACGCGGCGACCGGCCAGGGCTTCACCGACATTACCAGCGGAGACAACGGCATCCCGCCGGTCGCGGGCTACAGCGCCGGCCCCGGCTGGGACGCCTGCACGGGCTGGGGTTCGCCGCTTGGCTCCCAACTCGCGAAGGTGCTCGCCGCTCAGACCACGGGCCAGCTACAGCCGCAGGACGGCGACATGGGCGTGCAGGGCGCGTGAAGAGCAAGAGCGGGGCGTCATGAGTGTTCGACACCCACGGTACGGTCGCCGATGTGGCAGCGTGCAGGGCGCGTAAAGAGCAATGAGGGGGCATGACTGGGCGCGCTAACGCCCCGGCAAGCGGGACGTTAGCGCGCCAGTAAGGGATGGAGCGGCTAGGGCATAACTGTCATCATGCCGGTTAGGCCATGGAACTTGGCGTCGCCGGGGCCGAAGATCTCGTAGGTCCCTGGTTGGGCAGGCGCGTAGAACGAAAAGTACTCGCTCTGTCCGGGCGGCGTCCCGCCCATCACCCCGATCGGTCCCGTCGGCAGGTTGACCGCGAAGCCCGTGTTGTTTAGCCCCGTGTTCGTGAGGTGTATGGACACCTTCTCGCCGGCGCGCGCGGTGAATGTATTGGGGTGGAAATTGAAGTCGTGAATGTCGATGGACACGACGTGGGCGCCGGCCGGGGCGCTCATACTCGGCGCGAACATCTCAGGCGCGCCCGTCTGGGCCAGCATCGGCTGCGCCGTCACCATGTTGGGCATAGCGGACTGACCGGCGGTGGGCAGCGCGAAAGCGACCAGGGCGTCGCCGAGCATTGATGTGGCCGTGGCGGAGTCGGCGCGGTCGCGGAAGTTGCCGCCGAAGGCCATCACGACATACTCACGCCCGCCGCGGACGTAGACCGCCGGCGAACCGTTGGCCCCGCCCATGCCCATCATGTTGGGCCTGTAGCGCCACAGGATCTGGCCGCTTCGCGCGTTCACCGCGTCGAACTCGCCGGTGCTGCGGCCGAAGAACACCAGGTCACCGGCCACGGCCATGCCGCTGGTGGCTCTCTGATTTACCTTGATCCGCCAGGCGATCTTGCCGGTGGATGTATTCATGGCATCGAACAAGCCGTACGTCGCGATCTGAGGCGCTTCACCGCTCTTACCGCTCGATCCGGTCGTGTTGACCTCCGGCGGGATGGCGTGGTAGATCCAGGGCTCGTACCCGCCACTGGGCAGGTAGACGTAGCCCGTGCGTGGGCTGAAGGCGCCGGCCGGCCACTGCGGTCCGGTCTCGAAGCCGGGCTGGATCAAGGTCGGTGTGGGCTGTGGCACGGTAAACATCGGCCCTGACCTCATACCGGGAGGGGTCTGCGCCACGGTCTGCGGCTCCAGCGGCGCGGTCGCCGGCATCGGCTGCGTGGGCCAGGGATGCTGCCACGCGGGGGTCGTGGGAACGGACATCTCGCGCACCGGGAAGATGGGCGCGCCGGTGCGGCGGTCGAGCATGAAGTAGTTGCCGTCCTTGTTGGCATGTCCGATGGCCGGGATGAGTCTTCCATTATGCACAACGGTGTAGAGTTGCGTCATCTGCGGGCCGTCGTAATCCCATAGGTCGTGATGGACCTCCTGGAAGTACCAGCGCAGCGTGCCCGTGCGGTAGTCGAGCGCGACGATCGAGTTGGCGAACAGGTTCGTGCCAGCGCGCTGCGAGCCGTTGAGGTCCGGGCCGGCGTTGCCGGTCGCGAAGTAGAGCAGGCCGAGGCTGGTATCCACGGTAGGGGTCATCCAGACGGGCGCGCCGCCGGTCTGCCAGGAATTACCGGCCCAGGTATTGTGTCCGAACTGACCAGGGCCGGCCGTGGTGTAGAAGGTCCAGCGCATCTTGCCGGTGGCGGCGTCGAGCGCGACGAGCCGGCCGCGGATCTCGAACTCGCCGCCGGAAACGCCGGTGATGACCAGCCCGTCGACGACCTGCGGGGCCATGGTGATGGTGTACTGCTGCTGGTATGGCGCCACTTGCGTCTTCCAGAGCATCTTGCCGGTGGCGGCGTCGAGCGCGACGAGGCTCCCGTCGAGCTGGCCGACGAAGACGCGTCCGCCGGCCACGGCCACGCCGCGGTTGTCCAAGCCGCAGCAGTAGGCCAGCTTGGAGAGCGGCGGCAGGGTGGGGTTATAGGTCCACTTGAGCGCGCCCGTGGCGGGGTTAAGGGCGAAGACGTGGTCCTCTCCCGATGTGATGTAGACGGTACCCCCGACCTCGATCGGCTGCGACTCAAAAGAGAGATCGGGGCTGTTCATCACGCCGGTGTGGAAGACCCAGGCCGGCTTGAGCCGCATCACGTTGGACAGGCTAATCTGATTGGCGTTTTGGTAGCGCATCCCGCCGATGTCGTTGCCATAGTACGGCCAGTCAAGCGTGGTGACCGGAGCGCCTCCCTGCGCCTGGGATACGGTGACCGGAGCGCCTCCCTGCGTACGCATGGCCGCGACGGGATGTTGAAAGGCGAATACACTCAGGGTTAGTAAAACGGTGAGCCCCACGCTCAACGCGCGCGGCAGCGCCTTGCGGCGTCTCTTGGTCTGTTGTGGCGCCATAGTCTGTTCTCCTCTGTTCCATCGTCCTAAACGTGAACGTGCCTATGGGGCGGTGGCGTCAGGGAGTCGCATGGGACGTTGTCCCAGCATGGGGGGCGGACACTCCTGAATTATTAGACTCATTGCAGAATAAAACTCCCTCTTACGCCGCTACAGGGAACACGGTTTGGCACTGATCGGCCCAGCGATGGTCGGCCCGGCGCGTGACAAAGCCGGCGACGGCCACAAAGATGCGGTCGTAAATCTCGATAGGATGGCGAAAGACGTCAGCGAGGATGCGAAAGTGTTTCATCTCGGCCAGCGTGTTCTCGACG
>JAABUL010006851.1_pt1 | contig 12795 bp, 5 predicted proteins | sample 5559151 | NCBI WGS metagenome assembly JAABUL01 (sample SAMN10711876, study PRJNA513368) | rock metagenome | isolation source: Antarctica rocks | place: Antarctica: Victoria Land, Pudding Butte sud | reverse complement strand
CTTAAACTACAATTTTTGTTAAAAATGTTTAGTTTTTTAATTTGCTAAAGTTATCTAAGTTGTTATTTAAAATATTAGAGAATTTTTTTTTAAATGTTGCTAATTCGAAGTCGTTAATATTATAAATTTTAAGCTTAACAAAAGCTTTATTTTTAATTTTAATTAATTTGTTTTTGCAAAAGACGTTTTTATAATGCGATTTATATTTTGATTTAAGACATTTTCGACAAAGATTAAGAGATTTAATTTTGTTTTTAAAAGCTTAAAATTATACTTTTATATTTTGTTATTAATTGCGAATAAAGATACGTATGCTAAAGTTATTAATGTCGCAAACACTTGTATTAATACGTTTAAAAAGCTTGAAAATGTTGATGCGATTATTGCGTTTGTTAATATTATTAATAGTTTATATATAGATAGAAGTTTAAATAGTAGTCGAATAAGATTTCTTTATTTGCTAAAGTTTTAAATCGATTTTACAAATTAATCTAATAAGTTGATTTAAAATAATATAATTTGTTAAAGTAACGTAACAACTTTGAAATCTATAGTTTAAATCTTTGTTAAATTAATATATTTTATCAACTTTTAATATAGAGACTCTAATTATTATAAATGTAAAACGATTAACATATTAATTAAAGATTTCGATATTTTTTATAACAAATTCGAACAACGTAATTTTAACAAAGTTATGTTGTTTTTTGTTTAAATTGTTTTATTAAGCACTTAAGTCTTTAAACAAATTATCTATTATTAAATAAAAATTGATAAATTTATTGAGCAAACAATGCTTAATTTCTCTAAAGATATTGTTAATAATTTTAATAACAACAAAACTAAGTTTAGCTTTTTTAAAGACGAAACGTCAAAAAACACTACTAAACTTAAAAATTAATACAATAATTTATTGTTTAAACTTTTCAAAATTCTTAATAAAAATAAAAAGATTAAAAAAATATTTATTGTTTTTTACGTTTTGTAGCTTCGATTTAAGATTACAAACAAAATAGACGTTGTTAAATTAATCTTTTGCTTGTAAATTAAATTTATAAAAGTAATTATATTTGCTATTGTTATTAAAGTTGTAAGTTATATAAATAAACTTAATAAATACAATTTTTTTATTTTGAAAAAAAGAAATTTTTTGTTTTAATTAACGTACAATAACTTTAAACAAATTGTATTAAGCTAAAGCGTTATTGCGCTTTTGTTAAAGACAATGCATTATTTTGTTGCAAATACTTATTATTAATTTCGCTTAATTTAAATAAGTTTGCAAAAAGTTAATTTGAATTTTTAATTAACAAACAAAATTAAAATTGATTTTTTTATTAATTTGAAGCTTAACAATAATAATACTATTTTTATAAAGTAGTTAAAGCTATTTTTTTACGTTATTTTTAATTGCTTCTTAAAAGAGTTAAGACATTTCTTATTAACTTTTGTTAAAATTGTTGAGTTAATTAATTAGAGTGCGACGTCGATTTAATTTTTTTTTTTTTTTTGATATGTTTGTTACGAAATTGAGCAAAGTTATTATCTAGCAATTGATATATTAATAATCGAATTAATATATTTGACAAATTTATGTTATTAAATAAATTTAATTCAATTAGTTTGTTAATTATAATTTCGTAAAAATTAAATCAAACAAATAACGAAAATTTAAATATATTGTGCTTAAGTAAGTTAAAGTGCTCTTTAAACTCTAAATCGTTTTCGAGATTATTTTGATTTAATAAAAAATTTACAAAATAATAATTGTAACAAGAAATAATATTAATATCTAATTAATCTTTATTTATTAAAAGTTTCTTAAATAATTTGCAATTCTTGTTAAAGTTAAATTTAACTTTGCTCTTCGAAGCTAATTTTTTGTTAATTATGTTGCAAATATAGATAAAATACAAATAATATAAATGTTTGTAAATAAAGATAAAAGCTTAAGATTAAATATGTTTAAAATTATATAAATATTAAAAAATTTATATTATTTGCGAAACAAAATTTTTGATATCGAAAATAGATATTGCTTAAAGTATTATTTTATCGCGTAACAAATCTTCTAATATACGAAAACAAAAGTATTGTTCGAAGACAATAACAAAATTGTATTATAATTGTTGTTTTAGTAGATTTGCTAATCTTATTTTAGCAAGTTTATTGATTTTATTCTAGCAAATTTATTAATTTTATTCTAGCAAATTTACTAGATCGAAATTAGAACAATTTGTTGTTTCTTTATTCTAATAGATTTATTAATTTTATTCTAGCAAATTTATTGAGTCGTAATTAGAACAATTTGTCGTTTATTTTTTTTAATAAAATTACTAAAGAATTAACGAAATTAAATATTTTTAAGTTATACGTCAATTAAGAGATATTTATTGTCGCGACTTAATTACGCTTCGCAAAGCGTTTATTTTAGTAACTTTATATTTAGAATTGCTTTAGTAACTTTGTATTTAAAGTTGCTTTAATAACTTTATATCTAAAATACGTCTTAAAGAAAAAAAGTTAGCAAATATAAATATTTTTAAAGTACGATTCGCAAAGTCGTATTTAAAGAAATAGCTAATATTATGTTAAAGTTAGAGCTTTAATAACTAGTATATAGTTAATTAACGAGAATACTAGCTATGTAGAACTAACTATGTATAGAAAATAAGTATAAGTACTATAAATATCAAGGCGCTAGACGTTACTCGTAGTATATTCGAGACTAGAGAACGAAGATCTAGAGAGTAATTGGAGGGCAAAGTCTATCTAGTCTAGAATTGTGACAATAACAATATATTAAACAATTAAGAACGTCTTTTATTTCTTATTTGTTGCAAAAAAAGTCTTGCAATTTTTTGTTATATTTCGATAAAAATACTAGAGATATAGAATCTATTTAGTATCTTTGTTATAAATAATTGCAAATATAAAAAAACAATAATTAATAATTTTTATTAAAATTAGATCTTAATCGATAGTAATAACGCAAAAACAAGTAAGTTCTAAACTAGTATATAATTGATTTAGATAATATAGAATTTAATTGTAGTAGTTTTTATTTTTTTTCTCGATAAAAACAAAATTAACAATAAAAATAATATCTAAAATAATAATCTCGCAAATAGTAAATAATAATATCTTGTATTTGTTTGTTTTGTATATATAATTTATAATTAATATCTTTAAGTTTTTGCAAAGTATTTCTAGTATATTCTTATATACAAAAAAGAGCTTCTTTATTTTTTTAGTTTTTTTTTGTAAATTAATCTTTATAAATTAGCAATTACAATATAGAGTTTGCAAAAAAATCTAAGTAGATATATATATTTCTAGTCGATTTCTTCTAAGTTTCTTTTTTAGATTGTAGATATCTTAATTAATAAAAAGATATTTAGAATTGTTAAAACAATATTAAATAAAAATTTCTTATAGAGTTGCGTCTATTAAGCAATTAACAATATATAATTTATATAGATAATAAAATCTACTTATTTGCTTTAATTGCTAAATTAATTGCAACTAGTAAATTGATTGTTTTTTTTTTGTAAAGTTGCAAAAACGTTCGATACTTTGTTATTCTTGAAATTGTGCTTTGTATAACAAACTTTTATTGTTTATATATCTAAACTCTCTTTATAAAGAGTATTTATTTAAAAAGAGCAATTAATTTTAATGTTGTTAATTCTCTTCTATTTAGCATCAAGCTTTTTGCGTAAATAATTGTCGCGTTTGCAATCGATAGTTATTTTAGCTATTTTGTCAAATTTGTAGTCTAATTTCGATCTTTGTTTGACAATAATATATTCTTTTAACAACATATACATTTGTATTGTCTCAAGAAGTATCTAAAGAATTGAATAGTTTGTTTTAGACAATAATTATAGAATTATAACGACAACAATATTATAGATATGTAAGATAATAGAAATATTAGATAGAGATAATAAACAATTTCGCACGCAATGCGAAACGAAACAATCTTTATCCAGTCAGAGTTAAGCGCAATCCTAAAACTGGGAGTGCATTTACCAAAAATGGAAGTGTTTCTTACCGAAACAGGGAGTGCGCGGACTATTTACCTATCATTATCGAGCTTCCTGGTATACATTGAACTCCCTGTGTCTTGAATATACGACTCAAAAATTCGTACAGATGCGCGGGATGTAGCCATGGCGCCGAGAGACTAAAGGAGCTAGGGAAATTGATTCGATACTCACAACTGCGATTGAGCGGTTCGCGTATAATAGGAAAACTGCTCAATGCCAAGAGACAAATGAGAATTGAAAAGGGAGGGAGCCTTCCAGCAATGGCTAAAACACATCGACGGGCTCATAGATCCAATTCATGGACCCTGATCTTAGTATGTAGCTTCAGAGACTACAATTTCTTGCCCAATGCTGACGCGTATGCTATAAAGGATCTGGTCGGGGCGCATGGGCGGGAATTGAGGAAGCCTGAATTCCACCGATCTGGGATGGGGAGAATTGTGCGAATCCAGACCATGCGCTGGATAATGAAGGCGAAAGACAGTACCCAGATCTCGATATCTCTTATCTCTATTTTAATCAACCAATCAACGACACGATGGTCGCACGACGAACTCTTGCTTTTCGATCAGCCAAAGTGCAAAACATCAGCTCCTACAGCTAGCAGTAATAGCCGTCTGATCTCCAAGTAGAGAAGAGTCGGTTGTCATCTGTTGAATTGATTTTACATTCCTATGTGAGTACTAATAATCATAGGTAAGCGTTGCCTCAGTTCTCCGACCCATGGGAAGAAATTTCGTTTTTTTAGATGGTAAGGGAACGAAAATCTTCCGTAGAGCCTGAGGGCAAAACCCAATAATACGGGCGAAATTGCAACAAGAAGTCAAACAAGCTCAATTTAGCGTCAAAATTGCTTTTCTCAATACAAGAGCAACGTTTATAACGTTTAGCTTAAAACTCGACGTGTAATTAAGAATTTTGCTTGAACGCAATACAACTTAACATTCTTAACAACTTAACAACTTAACAACTTAAATTAAAGATTAGTTTGTATCTATTAGTTTCAATACTCTTTTGTATTAAAGTGTTGTATTGTGTACTAGTTTTATATATTGTTTAAGTAGATAATACGCAAATTGATATGTTTTTCTACTTAAAAATCTATCTTTAAAGCAACAATACAATAATACAACAACAATATTACGCAATATCGATACTACTACTTCTTCTATATTATAGCTTGTGTTGCGCAATACAATAACAATATATCTAAAGTCTATAGATTAAGATAATATTAAATAAATAGTTCGAAGAGTTGTTTGTCTAATTTTAATTAATTTGTTTAGCAAGCTAACTTAAATTTAGATTAATTTAACTTAAATATACTAGACTTAATTAAGATTAACTTAGAAACTACAATATATTTTGCAATTTTTGCTCTTTATATATAATTATTTTCTAAAATACTAATAATTTACTATGTTGTTTGTTATACTTTTTAATAGATTATAAATTTAAATTTGCGAAGACTTTTAATTCGACAATCTTTAATACTATTATTGCAACAATCTCGATCGCATTCTATAAAGAACAAAAGATACTACTATTAACAAATAAAAATCAATATATATCTTCGAATTGTATAAAAGATTTTTGTATAAATAAACTAATTTTGCTTAATTACAAATTCTACAAAAAACAAACAATAATAAAAAAGACTAACTTATATATTTAAAAAAAAACGAGTTAATACTTTAAAGAGAGCAAACTATATTATTTAAAAAACAATTAATTAACACTTTAAAAAGAGTAGACTAAATTGTTTTAAAAAAAGCAAATATAATATTAGAAAATATTGTTAAAACAATAATATAATTATAATCTTTATACTAGATTAATAAAAGATTAGTATATTAAATCTCTTTATTATTACTTAACAAGTATTATTTTATTTATTTTTTTATTTTTTTGTTAATTTTATTTTATTTACTTTTATATATTATAGAAAACAATATATGCAAAACAATTAATATACTTAGTCGAATTACAAGCAAGCAATAGTTTTATCAAATAAAAAACTATTTTATAGCAAAAAATCTTTAAAATATAATTCAATTTTTAGATTTTATTGTAATTTTTATCTCTATAAGCAAAACTAATTTAATACTATCAATAATTTTTTAATCTAAGAATATAAAAGCAAATATTAAGACTATTCTTTATATTTAATTTTGTTTGAACAAAAACAACAAAAAAAAATTATTGCTATAATTATTGTATATAAAATATAAAGATTCTTAATATATAAATATAAAGAGAAGCTTCAAACTATTAAAAGACAATATTTAATAAACTATATAAATTATAAGAAGTTTGTCGATTAAAATATTGATAAAATATAAATATATTTTAAAAAATTAAAACAAAAGATTGTTAAGATTTAATTTAATATAAAAAGACTATATTATAACAATAGACTAATTTAGATATTGCTAGTTTTTTTGCTCTCGAAATATATTGCAATTCGAGATATTTTTAATACTTAAAATTCTTTTAATATTAATATAACTTTTTAAAAGTTACAAAAAAAGAAGATTCTATTTAAAGTTAATAAGACTATTATATAAATTAAATACAAAATTAGTTGTTTAAGATCTCGACATTAATATTAAAAAATTTCTTTAAAATTAAACTTTAATTTTTATCGAAAATTTAATTTCTTTAATTAAAAAATTAGCAAAGATATATATTGTTGCTATTTTTGTCAAAATCTTAAGTATTTTATTAAAAAATACTTCTTTTGTATTAATATTCGCAAATATATTTAAAAAAAAACAAAAAAAATAAAAAATTTTAAAAATAATAAGCAAAAGTTTTACAAAAAGTATTGCGTTTACAATACTAAAAACAATAATTTGTTAAAAAAATCTTTACTTAATAATAGCAATTTCGATATTAAAAAAAATATTAATAAAGAACTTGCAATATTGTTTAAAAAAATATTAATAAAATTTTTAACAATAAATAGATTGTTAATATTAATATTTTCTTATATATAACTAATTAGTTTCGATGCTTTAGAAGTTCTTTTATTGCTATTTCTAGATATATTGTTAAAATCGAAAAAAGAAAATTGTTTTTAAATTAATATAGAATAGCAACAATATATACAAAGAACAAAAACAAAATATATTTAATAAATTTTTTTTTGTTTTAAATCTTAAAATTAATCTCTTGTTTAACAAATATATATATTAGAAAAATTTATATAAAGATTTTAACAAATACAATATATAGATGCAAGATAAACAAAAAAGATGTATTCTTATTACAAATTAGCAAAAAAATATATATATAATAAACAAAATAGTATTAAATTTAAACAAGTTTACTCTAATTACTACTATATAACAAAAGTCTCTTGTAGTATTTTTAGCAATTAATAGTATATTTAATTAAGAAAATTAAATACAAATTAATATTAACAAAGCAATTATCAACAGTTTTAAAACAAAATTGTATAGTTTTTGATATTATTAATTTGTTTATTTAGACGCAATTAAGTTGCAAAAGCTATATAAGATTACTATATTTTTAAAGTTTGTTTCTATTAATAAAGATATAAAAAATTCTTGTAAAATATATATATTAATTAAGCTCTACAATAAAAGAAATTATTATATTAATAAATATAAAACAGTTATTTTAGCTTTTATTTTAATTAATATTTATAAACTATTGTTAGTTTTAAAACTTAAATACAAGTTATTTTTTAAAATTGTCAATAATTACTTTTGTAAAATATAGATATTAACAATAACTAAATAAGAATAAATTGCAAATATTCTTTATTAATAACAAATACAAACAAAGTTTTAAAATAAAGTTAAAATATTTGCAATTTGTAGCAACAATAATATAGAGCTTAAGTTAGTACTTAATAAATAATATTTATTTTTTAATATTATACTTAATTATATTTTGTTGTATAATTGTCTTTAAAATAATATTGCTAAACAAAATATATAAATTATTGAAAATTTTATAAAAACTATAATTAAAGAGACAAAACTTTTTATTAAATTTTAATTAAAAGTTGTATAAACAAATATAGATTTACAAAATTATATAACAATTAAATTGCTTATCGACAATAAGTTTATTACTTCTATAGAGATATTTATTAATATTAAATTATTTATTAATTATTTGTATATATAAGATTATAAATGCTATTTTTATATAAATTTTAAATCTTTTTTTGTCGAAAACAAAAGAAATAAACTTATAAATAAAAAACAAATAAAAGTATTTCTTAAATATATCGACAAAACAAATATATTTGTCAAAATATAAATATTAAATTTAAATAAAATTATTAGATATAATATTGTTAAATATATCGAAAACAAAAAGAGAAAATATATTAATCTTAAAATACGTATTAAGATTATTAATATTTTGTTAAAAAAATAATTAGTAAATAGATCTTGCAAAGATACAATTAGAAATAAACTTAACTTAGATTTTGTTTATATTAATCTAAATTTTGTTTATATTAATTTAGATTTTGCTTATATTAACTTAGATTTTATTTATACTAATTTAGATTTTATTCAAAATAGTTTAAATTTTGCTTAAATTTTTTTAGATTTTTTCAAGATAATTTTAGATAATTTTATTCTATTTAAATATTATATATAGATATTTTTGTATATTATTATTTTAAAAAGAAAACAAATTAATAATAGTATAGAAAACTTAAAAGAATATCGAAGCAAAATTGTTTATACTATAGAAATTTTTATAGTTTAAAATATAATTAATAAAATTATAAATTTAGAATACAACTTTGCAATTATTGATAAGAAAGATAATAATATTGACAAACTTATTATATTTGTATCAAAAATATAGAACAAGATTATAAACAATTTTGTCTAAAAAAAACTATAAAAAGATACTATATAAGAGAAATTACTTGCTCTTGCTGCTAATAATATATAAAAAATTGTTACTTTTTTTCGAAATATTAATATTGTAACAAGCAAGTAGATATTTAAAGCAAAAATATATATAGATAGAATACTAGAAAAACTTAAAGCAAAATTAATTGCAAGAAATTTTATACAAGTTGTTACGCTAGTACTTCCTTTGAAGATATTAGAGTGAATTGTGCTTTTGAAGAAATTTGTAGACGTCTTTAGACAATGCAAATAATCATTTAGTAACAAGAGTTTGCAACTATAGACAATTCTTATGTTTAATAAATTTTGACAAAGATTCGATGAACCAAAGTAACAATAAGTAAAAATCTATAATAAGTTGAACACAATTTATAAAAAAGTCGTATTTTAGTTTCTATATACTAAAGAAATAATGATTGTTCGCCTTGTTCGCGCGTTAAGCATAGCGAGCATAATTGTTCGCAATGTTCGTTCATCGAACATGTTAAACATCATGCTCAAATTGCTCGCTTCTTAAGCATAGCGAACATAATAATAGATTCGTCTTAAAAACGTAGAATCTAAATCATTAATACAACTTTAATAAGCTCGTAATACTATTTTTTTTCTTTAAAGTTTTCGTCTCGAAATTCAATGTTTTCTCATCATACCTTCAAAAAAAATTAATATCAAAAATTTCTTCTTTTAAAAAAAAGATTTTTTCGACGCTTTAAATTCGATATCTTTAGCGATGCGTTCTTGTCGTAATTGTACGATGTCTAGTAAAATCTATTGTGTGAATAATAATTTTAAAAAGTGTATAAAGTGTGTGCGATCTAATCGTAGTTATAATTTGACAATTTCTTCTATATTGATCAAAAGAATTAATAAGAAGCGAATGCGCTTAAAGAAAGAAGTGCGCGATGCGCGTGCGAAGCTAAGTCGACTAAAAAAACAACTAGATTTTCTAAAGAATAAGAAGAAAAAAATGATCGTAACGAAATGAAAGAACATTGACGATTTAAAGATAAATGAAGCATATTTCGTCAAGTCTATTACAAAGATTTTCAAGTTACTATTTGATGTATCGTTTAAATAGTTTTAACTTTCAATTAATTAAAATTAAGATGCTATTTTTATGTCTTGTTTTGATAAAATTTTCTTAGAAGATTCTAGTAGCGATTAAGATTCTTTTTTGATTTCTAGATGTTTTTCAAAGTAGAATATTCTTTCTACTTAATAAAATACTTTTGATTTTTTTATTGTAGAATTTCTTCGATCTCGAATTAATTCTCTTTTTGCGAATAAAAATAAAATGTGTTCTATAAAGACGTGATTGAGTTTGTTGACTTCAACAATAAGATATAAAATACTAGAAATATTTTGACGTTCTTAGATAAGTTGACTTCGTAATTGATTGATCTCTTAGTCTTCTTAACGAGAAACGATTTAACTTTGATATAATTTAATTTCTTGCTTAACTTCTTTGTTCTAAGATTTTTTGTAAAAAGATATATTTTATTTTTTTCTTTTAGCTAAGATGTCGTTTTTCGTTTCTTGTTTTAATATCTAGTTAATCTTTTTTGCATTTTTAAGATGTTATTGTGTATCTTTTTTAATGTTTCTATTTTTTCGATAACTAATTGCGTTGACAAATGCGTACGTTCTTTCTTAAAGAGATTTAATTTCTTATTATAGTTGGCGAAGAATAAAGTTATTTTAGTAATATTTAAAACCTTAGCATTGAGTGCTAGTTGTGTCATAGATAGAAGTGATACTTAATTGCTATAAGTATTGTTGATGTAATGCCTTAAATATTGCTTAAGACTCTAGTTTGTTCTTTCTATTTAATTATTCGTAATTAAGTAATAGATAATAGACATTCAAAGTCTTGTATTTAACATTAAGAGAAACGTCTTTTAATAGTTAGACGTGAAGAGTTTGTCTTTGTCACTAATTAGTTTCTTAAGTATATCGTGATATTGTATAAGTCGATTTAATATAATGTATTTTAGTTGTTTTACGATGAACTTCTCTTTGCATGCGATAATATATAAGTACTTAATAAGTTTATTAATCATTACTAGTATCGAATTATATTTGTCTTCAATTGCTAAATTTATTAATTTCGACAACTTAATAATAAAGTTTATCGTAACTTTATTCTATAACGATTTAAATAATTTCTAATATTAGATTTCGTCATAGCTCGCATATATATTATATTTGTTCTATTAATAATTAAGACATCGTTTAATGTATATTTTGACAACTTGTTTTATTTGTAAAAACTAATAATGTTAACGTAAAAGCTAAAGAATTTTAGTTACTTTTAAGTGTCTTTGCAATAATTCGTCATAATGCTCTTTTATATATTCGTCGATCTTGTTAATAAATATTTGAAATTTTTCTTTCTCTATTGAAAACTCTTTTGTATTATTTCGAAATATTCGTAATATAATATTTAGCTCGTATTTGTTTGCTAATAATGATTCGTTTTTGTTAATCTTAAGTATATTATAATTAAACGATTCTTTCGTTTCTATATAATTACTTTTTTTGCTAAGTGCGTCTACTTAATCATTATCTTTGTCTAAAGTATATTATATCTTAAACTTGTATTATTCAAATCTTTTTAATTATCGCATTTGCTTTTTATTAAACTATTTAATAGTAATGAAGTGCACAAAGTTCTTGTAGTTTATAAGAATCGTGAATTTTGATAATTTTTCTATGTATACTTTTTATAATTTTAAGAAGACTACTATAGCGAGTAGTTTTTTATTGTGAACATTATAGTTTTGTTTAATTAACGAGAGTTTTTTTAAAAGATACGTCATTAAATGTTATATATCTTCATATCTTTAATTGAAGCATGCATCGATAACTAGATTTAATGCGTTAATTTCAATTTTGTTTAATAATTATAAATCGTACATTTTTAATACTAATTTTTTTAAGCATTCTAGCTTAAGGTTCTAGAATGATTTTTCTTCTACGAATTTCTATAATTATAACGTATTTTTTTTCGTAAAATTCGTCAATAATATTGCGTTTATTAAGTAGTTTTTAATGAATTTCTTGTTGTAGTTTATAAAACTTAGAAAGAATTGTACTTTTTTAACATTTATTAATCATTTTTATTCTTTAATTGCTTGTAATTTTTTAAAATTCATGCGTATTTTATGTTGTTTAACGACAAATCTAAGAAAGTTAATTTTCTTTTAATAAAATTCGCATTTCTTTAATTTAAAATGTAAGTTTTTTATGTTTAAACATTCTAATACTTTGAAAATATTATTAACATACTTTTTTAAAATTTTTAAGTAAATCATGATGTCGTTCAAGTATGCTATGACAAATTGATTCAAATATTGTCGTAGTACATTATTAATTATTTTTTGATACGTTGCTAGAGCGTTTGTGAACTCGAACGACATTATTATGTATTTGTATAATTTATATTGTATACAAAAAGCTATCTTTTACTTTTTTCTTATCTTTATTTTAATTTAGTTGTACGTTTTTTATAAATCTAGTTTAGTAAAGTACTTTGCTTCAAATAATCAATTTTGAAATTCGCTAATATTAAGTAGTAAATATTAATTTTTGATCGTAATATTATTTAGCTTCTAATAATTGACACATAAACGAAAAGTTTCATTCTTCTTTAATACAAAAAGAATCAAGTATTCTATCTATAATTAGAATTTTTTAATAAATTTTTTTTTTTCGTTTTTTACTAGATATTTGCGAAGTACTTCGAGCTTTTTTTTGAATAAAGTATATATAAGTTTAAACGTAGATTGCTTGCTTAGTTTAAATCTAATTTCGTAATTTTACGATTAATGTTTAGA
>JAABUL010006848.1_pt1 | contig 12798 bp, 23 predicted proteins | sample 5559151 | NCBI WGS metagenome assembly JAABUL01 (sample SAMN10711876, study PRJNA513368) | rock metagenome | isolation source: Antarctica rocks | place: Antarctica: Victoria Land, Pudding Butte sud | reverse complement strand
CATCCCTCGACCATGGGTATGAGCGGCACCAGCCGCGAGCCCGGGTCGTACCCTATCGCCGACAGGGGATCGAGCAAGACTGCAGCTTCCGCTCTCGGAGGTAACGCCGCAGGGAAGGCGACCTCGAGCCCCAGCAAGTCCATGAGCAGCAGCGGGACTCAGACGGGAACTCAGACCAGTTCCGGTACTCAGACCGGCACCCTAGGTTCTGCCGGGACCATCGAACCTAGATCGTCGACCGCCTCTACCCCGACGACCACGAGTTCTACCGCAAAAACCCCTTCTACCCCGACGACCGCCAGTTCCACCACAGCTGCGACGTCTACCTCTCCGTCCACTCCGAAGAGTCCCGCTGGCCACACTTCTGCTGCACAGAAGACTACCTCAGCCACCTCTTCCGTGCAGAAGACCGCCTCGCCAACGAAGGACGCCTCGGTGCATCAACGTACGGCCAGTAATGTCAGCTCCGAGGGAGGGAAGAAGAAGGGGTTCATGAGCAAGTTGAAAGAGAAGCTCGCGTCTTAGCGAGTGATTGTTTCCAGGAAGTGATTGTTTCCAGGTCATTGACTTTATTTTGATGATTGTTCGATCCAGCTTTGAGGGTTGAGCGCATGTGAGGATAGGGGATGATGGTTCGTGCTTAAATCGCGAGAATATACCCTGTTGGCTATGCACACAGTTAATTTGTTCTCAGCGCAAGAGGGGATTGCGAGTAGCGTGGCTATTGATCACATTTCAAATACGCTCCAGTTCTGTATGAGACTTCTCTGACAGTATCAAGTCCCCAAGCCTAATACGCCGAGGGCAGGATGTGTCCGTCTCGGTGCGGTGCCTCGTTAGATTCTGCACTACACTTTCGCACGATCTATCATTCGTCCCCATCCGATCTATCATTCGTCCCCATCCCCTCGATCTCTCGTCTTCCCAACCTCGCCCCCACCCTCGAACTCCCTAGGCTGATTTGTCGGCGGCGAAGAGGGAGAAGTAGCTTGATTCGTGGCCCTACGAGCGGAGCGTGTCAGCACGCCTTCATACGAGCTCCAGGGGAAAGAGTCCGTGATGACGAGATGGAACGCACGGGTGGGATCAGGTTTGCGTAAATTGCTCGAGCATAACTCATTCATGGATCGTGGATCTACCATCCGCCTAAGCTCGCTGATCAAACAAATGGGTAGGACAACCGTACGATTACCATAACAGCAGCGCGCATACGAGACCTCTGCACGGGTCTTCAACCCGCCAAAGGGAAGGTCGAATATCCCGAGCATACCCCATAGGGCGAACCCGATGGCGCCGAGGTGACAGGTGAGAAAGACGCGCGAGGATGAGATACCGGTCCTCGTTTGGATGTTTGGCATGATGAGGTCCACGATCATACAGATCAAAGAGGGGATAGCGGTGAGGAGTAGGAGATCTCCGGACGACATGCGGAGTCGGGTGGAACCGTATAGGATGACGAGGATGAAGTTGCCATGGCTCGCTTCGGTTCGTCAGCACCGGTCAAAGGTAGGAATATGCTCTCACTCACCGTCGGAAGCTAGGAGGTAGACCATGAGGAAGAGGTAGAGATTCCGGAGTTTTCGGATATGTTTCCGACCAAAGGCGAGGAAGCGATGTGTGAGTATTTGAGTCTCGGCCAGTGGTCAGCCGTTGCACCCGGCAACATCCCATGAGGACGGGAAACCTGGGCGTACACATTCCTAATGTGCGAAATCACGGAACGAGTACACGACATGCGTGCGTCGAAGGGAGCCCAAAGGTATTGGGCATAGATCTGCAGCGAGAGACTCCTACGCGCCCACAGCCTTGGCGAGCTTCTCCATCCCTTCTCGCCCTCCCATCCCCCTCATCTCCTCTTCCACTCCCTCCATCCTGTCCCCAGCCCCTCCCTCGGCTTGTCCGGCTCCAGATCCCGAGACCATCTTCCCGACCGCCCAATTGAGGTACGCCCGTCTGCCAAGCTCCCATGCTTTCGTATGTCCACCTGTGGGGACCGAACTGCTTGTCGGCGGTGGGATGTCGAGCGGTGAGAGGGTCTGATGGAGGTTTGTGAGCGTCTCTTGGAGGGCGGCGGCTTTTGGCGGTAAAGGCGACACTGGAGGATTTATGTCACTGTGGACGAGCTTGGCTGGAGAAACGGACGTACATCCGGAAGACGAGAGGACCTCCTTCACGAATCCAACCTCCGCTTTCCGCTGCTTGGCAATCTCGAGGCGGCGATCGAGGTGTCTCTCAGCCGTCTCAAGGCGTTGTGACAGCAGTCTCATCTATGAGAATCCCATTCAGCGATAAAGCTTGTTGCGGATGGGTGACGTCACTGACCTGCTCAACCCTTTCTCGCATACCCTCGAGTGCCTCCGCCAAACTCTCTTCTCCTCGCGGAAGTGACGCGACATGCTCTCCTCGTGCAAAGTCGAGACCTTGGTGCCATGGCTATCCAGATACACCGCTCAGTTTGCCGGGCCCGAGAAAAAAAGGTGTAACACACTAGGACGACTTCAAGGTCTGGGGGTATCTCGAATGCATTCCGCAATGCCCAAGCTGTGAACTTGTCAAAAGCCTTATCGATATGCGATTCGAGCAGCGTCTCCAAAGCGTGCAGACCCTTGGGATACCCCTCAGTTGCGTCCCTTTTGAGCAAGTTGGCAACGTACGATATCCACTTCCCGCTCCACCTCCTCTCCCATCCCATCGCTCAACCTCCCGGCCCATCCCTCGATCCCTTCGACCGTATTGTAGATCTCCATCCGTGCGGCCTCGGTGATATCGTCGCATACTGTTCGGGGATGGAACCCGACCAACTACACCTCTAGCATCATAATCATCACCTTATGCAGGAAGAGACACACCTCATGGATGAGTCTTTCTCTTTGAGGCTCGGTGAGGGGTACCTTCTCTCGAGGAACGGGGATGTAGGCCGGAGTTATGGATTCTGGTATAATGGCGTCGGGGAGGGCGTCGAGCGTCGTCTTGCTAGAGCTCGCTCCGGGTTGTTTAGAGACCCGAGACGCTCGAAAAGTACGACTAGTAGATTTCCGAGGTGACATGGTGCGTACGGTGAGGCTGATGAGCTAAGGAGGCAGTGGATTATGGCTTGTAATGTCGATCATGGATTGCAGTGGATGTTGTTGACAGGACGCGTTTGAACAGGATTGATACGCCCGAACCCGAAAAGTCAAGACTTGACGTGGTTATAATCCGAGGGCGGAAAGAAGCGCGACGTCCAGTCTCTCGACGTTTACAGTTATGATATTCTGATATTCCTTCAGCTTGCTGTTACAATTCCTCACCCTGGAATCCCACATTCCGGGCCAGGACGCCTTTTCTTCGGCGGAGGACATTCAGAGTTTTACATTATAACGAGCTTGATCCTTGTGTGCCCGTCTCAAGTGCCTCGTCAGTAGGGAGGAAGGGGCAGGATGAGAGTGACGAAGCCCAATTGGGTGGAGCATACGGGTGCGTTCGATTGTTGATCTCGACCTCGTCAAAGCTATTCGGAACGTCGAGCGTGGACTGACGCTTTCGGTTACATTGTAGATGAGAAGGACAAGAAGAACCCCATCTTCAGCCTCTCAGTCCACCCAGACGGGACTCGGCTCGCCACAGGGGGATTAGGTGTGTCTGCCTCCCTAGTCATTGCTTTCTGAAGATCCTGAACCTCTCGCAAAGATAAAAAGATCAAGATATGGTCAACTTTACCCATCCTCGACTCGGATGCACAAGAGAACGTGGCGAATCACAAGCTCCTCTGTACCATGTCTGCACATACAGGTAGGTCGAGCTGTTAAGTGACAAGGGTAAAGCTGACTTGATGCGGTGTAGGGTCGGTGCTGGCTGTAAGATGGGCACATCACGGGCGATTCCTGGCCACGGGATCAGATGATCAGGTAATGATGATTTGGGGTATCGATCAGTGAGTTTCAACAGAGGGAAGCACACAGTTGTGACCATAACTGTGGGCTTGTTCTTGTTGTAGCTGACTTCTCATTCTAGGGATGGTGGCGGGCGTGTGTTCGGGTCCGACGAAGTCAATCATGAGAGCTGGAACGCACTGACCAGGCTTGTTGGTCATACAGCCGGTCCGTACTCTTCTCAATCCCCGAAGCGGAGACGTGCCATGATGAGCCTGATGGACTATTCCTCAGACATCATTGATATCGCCTGGTCCCGAGATGATTCGATGATGGCGTCTGTCGGGCTGGACAAGATGGTTTGGATATGGGATGGGTACTCTTTCGGTATACATGCCGCGATCCCAGCATTTCGCTGATATTCTTGTCCGTTCAGAGCGTCTACGCAAGCTCGACCTTCACAGTGATTTCGTGAAAGGGGTCTGCTGGGATCCTGTCGGCAATTTCCTCGCAACGCAGGTCAGTCTACCGAGCGCGTGTCCCTAGTTGCAGGTGCGGCCACTTGTGGATCCGGCAGACTGACAAGATCGTCTAAGTCCGACGACAAGACCGTCAAAATCTGGAACGCCGGTGACTGGTCGCTTGTGAAAAGCGTCGAAGAGCCGTTCAAGAATTCGCCGAAGTCCACCTTCTTCCGACGCTTGAGGTGAGCATGAGAACGACTCCGAATCGCGTTTCTGCTTATGGTGCTGCAGCTGGTCACCTGATGGGGCTTTCATAGCCGCGTCCAATGCAATGAACGGTCCTGTCTTCGTCGCTGCAGTCATTGAGCGCGAGGGATGGAATGCGGACATATCTTTTGTCGGTCACGCAAATACAATCCAAGTTGCGGTCAGTCTCCAAAATTCTAGACATGCAGAGTTTGACAGCGTTTAGGCATTCAATCCACGCCTCTTCTTCCGATCCGGGGATGAGCCGGGACGAGCGACAGCTTCATGTATGGTAGCTCTTGGTGCCGACGATTTCAGCATCTCCATCTGGCGAAACACCATGCACAAGCCTATGGTCGTCCTCCACGATATCTTCAGCCGACCGCTGCTCGACTTGTGCTGGTGAGGAATCGATGTACCATTTGCGTAGTCTGATGTCGTCAGGTCAAACGACGGACATCATCTCTACGGGTGTTCAGGTGATGGGACTATCTGTGCCATCAGTTTTGACGGCAAGGAGTTCCCAGAGCTTGCCGCACCTGCAGCGACCCAAGTGGTCCTCGACGAATACCAATACCAAGCGCCGAAGCGGGTCGGACCTCGACCCATCATACCGCACTCCGCTCCGCCCATTGCAAATGGCTTCGGTGCGCCGCACGCTCCGATTGGACACGTCAATGTACTACAGCCTCGCAAAGGCAAACCTGCTGCTCAGCTTCGGCGTATCGATATGTCGGGCTCGAATGCCAACGGTCGAGCAGCTACAGAAGACGCCTTTTCCGCTGCCCCGATTCAGCCCTTCGCCAGCCCTTCAAGGGCACAAGCGTCAACAGCGAGGATGTTTCAAGATGCTCATGCGGCTTTCGCGAATGGTAACAGGTTCAATGACGCGAATGGTAACAGGTTCAATGATGGCGAAGTTGGCGAGACATCCAGAGCTGGAACGAAGCGCAAGGCGAGTTTACTTGACGGAGACTCTCCACGGGCGCCAAAAGGCAGGATGATGGCCTCGACTCAGCCTCGTCAGGTCGGCGAAGTGCGGGAGATCCGCGCGCCAAGGGGAGCCATTGCAAGCGGAAGCGGAATCTCAGGAGCGGGCAAGACCCTGCCCGTACCAAGCATTCAGACTATTCTTCGAGTCAAGCCTCGAGGAGTCGACAGTACCATCTACCTCGAAGCCCAAAACGCGGAGGATCTCAAGGGAAAGAACAAGATCACCTATTGCGCGAATGGTCAGGATCAGTGGCTCCATTACCTCCCCTCGGCTGTGCTGGCGATGGCAATGTCTACGGCTTTTTGCGCTGTGGCATGTGTAGACGGATCGGTCTTCGCCTACACGCCTGCTGGACGGCTGTGAGTGGCGTTTCTAGGACGAGGTATAGAGCTTATGCCCCGCAGTCTGTTCAGTCTGAAGCTCGAGTCGCCCTGCGCGGAGATCCTCGCCCGAAAGGATGTGCTCTTGACTGTCACCGCGAACTGCCAAATTCGGGTGATGTACGTCCTCGCTGTGCTCATTGACCTTTTCACTGACTCGACTCAGTGCCTCCAAGTCCGGCAAGTCCCTACTCTCCACCAGCCTCAGTCATCTCCTCGACCCGCCTTCCTCCTCCGCCATGCCTCCTCCACCGATCGACCTAGCCAAAGCCGACCTTCGACCCAACGGCGTACCGATCATCACCACCACTGAGCCGGCCGCATACATATTCGACATCGGTCGATCCGAATGGACATGCATCTGCTCAAAGTGGTACATCGAGGGGAGCCCCAGCATGGAGACGCGCCGAGGCCGAGCTGAGCCATCTGGTCCTTTAGCCGAGATCGAGTCTGAAGTGCTGGAAGCCTGGACCGGCCAGCCAGTGGCCGATGCCGAAAAGCCGGAATGGTGGAATGAAGCGATGGAGATGGGACATTTGGAGATTCGGATGCGAGCTGCGGAATTGCTTGGCTCAAAGGAGGAGTACAGGCATTGGTTGGTTAGGTATGCAGTGGTGCTGGGGAAAGAAGGGTTCCGGGGAAGGGCAGAAGAGCTAGTGAAGGAGTTATTAGGACCGATATACCAGTAAGGGAGGGAGTGATATGCTTGATGGTAGCTGACAGAGGCAGTCATCCGAATCGGCAAGAGAGCTGGACGCCGACAATCGTGGGATTGCAGAAGAGGGAATTGGCGAAACAGGTGCTATCGACGCTCGGTAAGTCGGCTTACTTGAATGAGACCAACGTCTAACGATTGGCAAAATCAGCCCAAAGCACGGCGCTGAGTGGGCTTGCGCAGCAATATCAGGGATTGCTGAGATCGGCTGCAGCTGAAGAGGGCGCGTGATGATAGCGTCTCCGGTAATACGACAGATGCAAGGACCATGCCATCATTTCAGCATGCAGGCTCGAAAACACAGACGTCATTGTCCGCACCGCTGATCATCACGTCATCAGGACAAGAGGACCGAGGACCCGCACTGCTGACGATATTCGCGATCTCTCTGCGTTCATCTTTTTCTTTCTTTTCACCTACCTTCCTTCTCACTCCGACCGCTCATACTGAGCAATCTATCTCGAAGCCCCCTCTCACAGCGTCGTCCGAATCAAAAAGACCCACAACCATCCCTCAGTATGCCATCACCGGCTTCCTCGCGGGAATTCCAACCATCATCACGGCCTGCCAGACGGCGTGAAATGCGGGTTACGCTACATGCTGCGTCGCTGCTGGTGGAATGAAGGTGAGCATCTTTCGCTTGGCCTTTTCCTCGTTGCCGGCGACGACGACGATCAATGATGATCAAAGGGACCTTCACGCTCGGTATCGGGATCCCAGCCGACCCTCGCCGGCTGCTCCGCGATTCAGGCGACTTGCATGGCTGCGTGCACCCCGCTGCTCGTCGCGCCGACGCCGTGAAACATGGTGCGCACGGTCTGAACCTCAGGAACGAGTCTGACGGGCGGGATTCAGGGCGACAAGGTATGGCCACTCTACTCTGCTGCTTGCGTGGCTGACGTTTGCAGATTCGCACACTCCGATGAAACGCTGGTGAAGGAGGGATGGGAATCAGAGCGTGATCGTTACTGTTGAGGAGATGACGAGATGATATTTAATTTTACATAATGGCGTCAGGGTCTCTCGTGAGAAATTTTGCATTGCGCCGGCGATGGACCTTGGTAAATGACGCTGCCGTTGGCTGACGATTGGTGGTGAGAACTGAGTCCAGCTGCGCTCGCCACTGCGGTACCTGTGTGAGCAGCTTATGTCGAGGGCCTGTACTCGCGTGAACAGAGCCTCGGAGCGAAACTTTGACCGTGAGGATTCGATCAGTTTGCGCCCAGGGAGCCTCCTTAAAATCCGCGAGTGATCAGGTAGTACCAGTGTCCTGAGATCAGCGGCGATATGAAAAGGAAATCAGCAAGAAGGGATCGATATGGGAATCGGTCGTTCTGCACGAGCTCGCATCAAGGAACCACCTCCAGCCCCAAACTCCTCGCCGTCCCAATAATCTGCCTCGCCAACCCCTCCTCCCCAACAGCCGCAAGCCCTTCATCCCCACATTTTATCCTCGCAATCTCGTAAACATGCTTCAACGTCACGCTCCCATTTGTCGGTTTACTCCCAGGTGCACCCGTACCTTTATCTATCCCTGCGGCTCTTTTCAGGAGGTAGGCGGTGGGAGGGGTGCGGATGGTGAATGTGAATGTACGGTCGGGGGAGATTGTTATCAGCGTGGGGGTGGGGAGGTCGGGGCGGAGGTGGGCGGTCCGAGCGTTACTACGCGGGGTCAGAGCTATGTCCGATGAATGTGACGTTCTCGTTGGAAGGATGAGATGGTGGGGAAGAAGGGGAGACGGTGACATACAAATCTTTGCAGAAGTCGATGGCTTTGACGCCTCGAGCACCGAGTGCGGGACCGACGGGAGGTGAGGGTGTCGCTTTGCCAGCCGGGATGACGAGCTTCTACAATCGGAAGGAATCAGCTCTGCTGGACTTTGTTGGGTCGATGCAAATGATATGGTATGCGGCTCACGACAATCTGTTGTGTGGTGATCTTGGACATGGTGAAATGTCCTCACCAAGATGAGGAGGGGGAAGGAGAAGCAAAAGGGGCGGCGAGGATGGAGGATTAACAATGATAAGGCCACGAGCCACGAGACTGTGATGGGAACTCCTCCTATTGGAGTCCGGTATCTTTTGACGTTACAAGGTCAAATGACAGACGTCCAAAGAACAGGACGAAGAATGAGACCCATCAGCCGGAAAATCGTTTATCCGACGCATGGGTGACCCCGGCTGTCGGTCACCTCCTTGGTCAATCCGCATCTGAATTTCATCCTACTGTCAGCTCGGCCAGAGTATCTCGCTATGTCCGATACCTTCCGAAAAGCAGTGGCCTCTCGCCTAACACCACTTCCCCCAACCCGAGCGCCATGGGCGGAAGCAAATCCATCGAACGGAAACGGGGACGACGAGGATGAGGAAGAGCTGGAGGAGGGGGACTCCATGGGAGAACTCAGCGCAGCGTACGTCTCTTTTCCCTCTTCCTCATGAAACTCATGATGACTTGTAGCCTACCGTCATCATCATCATCATCATCGAAAAGCGCAATGTCCGACCTCTCCCCTCTCTCCGCCTCGGATTTCTTCGCTCAAGCACTTGAAGTCCAACCTCCTGACAACCCCTCGACATTCCGGGTATACTTAGCACCTCCAACATCCAAGGGAAAGGACGGCGAGAAGGGCACGATTCTTGTGTGCCATCATGGAGGAGGAGCGAGTGGGTTGAGCTTCGCGGCTTTGGCAAAGGCGGTGACGGAGCGGAGCGAGGGGGAGCTGGGAGTTATGAGCTTTGATTGTCGGGGACATGGTGGGCCGCTACGAAGAGACTTTGAGACCAAGGCTGATGAGTCCGCTGGAGGCAAGACGAGGACGAGCGGCTCGAAGGAGGTGGAAGCAGTCATGTCTGGGTCGAACTTGCTCTCGGACTTCCTGGACGTTGTTCAGCACCTGTTCCCAGACCCAAAGGAGGCGCCACCACTCCTTGTGAATACCTCTTAAGTCTATCCGTGAAGTGACTCAGCCCCAGCCGTGGTAGCTGCTTGGTCACTCGATGGGTGCAGTACCTATCCTATCTGCCGCTCCGATACTACAGTCGAAAGGCTATACAATTCCCGGAGTGATCGTCCTTGACGTAGTCGAAGGTGTCTCTTTCCAGACGAGCTTGACATGCCGAGAGACTGATCGCGGATAGGGACGGCTGTAGAGGCTCTGCCAGTGATGAAGTCAATCCTCGCCAAACGACCTTCTTCCTTCCGCTCCATACCAGACGCCATCCACTGGCAGTAAGTGATTTCCATCTCTTACCACCCTCGTCGCACTGACATTGGTATCACAGCTTGACCTCCATCTCCATCCGAGACCCTACTTCAGCCAGAGTTTCAGTACCCTCGTATCTCACTCCGGCGCCCGACGAGTCGGATCCTGGCCCCCAAAGCAGGCAGGTCTGGCGGACAGATCTGCTCGCTACAGAGCCGTACTGGTCCGGTGAGAGCTCTTCGCTTCCCATCCGATATGAGCCAACGAGTCGATTTTTCAGAGTGGTACAAGGGTCTCAGCCAGCGTCTTATCGCTGCTCGGTGTGCACGATTACTTGTCCTGGCTGGACAAGAACGGCTAGACAGAGAACTCATGGTGGGACAGATGTACATTCTGCTACTGGCATGCTCAAACCTAGCTGATTCCGGTTAGGCAGGGCAAGTTCCAGCTCGAGGTCATGCAGGATGTCGGACATTATTTGCATGAGGTCGGTTGGCTTCAGGACCAAAATACTGAGACTGGACTGATCTGGGCTGTCGCAGGATGATCCGGATAGACTGGCGAGCATACTGGTCGCTTTCTGGACACGGAACACCCGGTTGCTGGTCCTGCCACCGAAGATCGGGTCGACGGGGAGCGGGGTGCAAGTCAAGCGGGTCGGGGCGGACTGAGGCGTTTCAGCGACCCGCGGCAGCGTGGTAGCATGCATGGACACTGACTGCATCCGACTTGACCACTGGTGGTCGCCTGCCAGTATATGCGCCGTCTCGGATACTGCAGAGCCCGTTCCGGTCGCCCGTTCATCGGTGAGGTCGGCTTCGCTTTGGTCGCGGTGTCTCGTCCTCTGCAGCATCTTCTCCGTTCTCCTGTGAGCTACTGGTATGGCTCATCCGTCTTATAACTCGGTCCACCATGGACATCGAATGCTGTCCACGCCTGGGATCGATGTCTCCCCGATGAAGTGCATGATCCGGCGGCGGCTGCGTCATAGCAATATGAATCGCCTCGAGCACAACCCCGATCGGAGCCGCATAACTCGAACCAGTCTCCACCTGTTCCATCAGCAACCATTCCCCTCTCCATGAACTCGTTGATCAACTCACCTGGTGCAAAAGTCTCCGACCCTCACCCTCGAGCCATCCGACCACGACGATCCATTCTCCGCGTTCCAACCTCAACCTCTCCCGATTCACTAGCCCCGTCCTCTGACCGCCGGAATTGTTCCGTATCGTTGGTGGGGGCCGAGAGTCCCGCGAGTAGACACCGTCGGAGACCGAGGATAAGTCGGACGCAGCTGGAGATCCACCGAGAAGGGCGGTGGCAAGGTTGATGAGGAGGGTCGAAATTGGGTTTGGGGAGGCGGAGGAGGAAGGGGCTGAGAGGAGGAGAAGGGAATTTCGGGGATCAAAGGCTAGGATCCTAGAATGATTCAGCCCTGCTTCCATCACTTTCTACATGATGAGACATGCATACGACTTGTCGACTTATCGCAATATCCGAGGTGAGGTGTCATGTTAAAGAGATCGGTGTGCAGGCGCTCATGGACGACTTACTGTCCGATAGTCCTCAATTTCCTCCCCGTATGCTCCTTCGTGATCTTTCTTAGTGAGAAAAAGAGCGCCGACTGGGTGAGATCGATCGGTGGAGGTGGAGGATCAAGAGCCACCAGATGCGCTGAAGCGTCCATGACGCCAGGCCAGGGACATCGGAAAATGTGGAGAGCTGCTAGACGCGATGAAACGTCCTATTCAGGCACGATGTCCACTTACGTCAGCGTCCGACACATTGCCTCACGTGGCAGGTGAAACCCTAAGGAGGGGTCATCTGATTTGCTTTTGTTCAGCTTGACCCGATATCCACCGCACTATCGCCTTCGACGAGCGCGCTGACGCCTTTGAGTCGGAGGTGTCACTGGAGCTGGAATGACGTTTGAGAGAACATGGCGAGCGCAGTCATGAAGGGCGATTCGCCGCTGGAGGATTACTTTCGAGGTGAGTAGTGATCCCTTTCCAAACGATCGGGTCTTACACACTGGCGGCCTTGAAGTCATTCAGACCTTCGCTTGATTGCTGCTACCCATTGATGGTCATGCTGATGAGTATCGAAGATGAGGGCGGATTTGCCGACGATTTGACGGCGCGCTATCCGAACCATCCCCATGATCTCACAGACGACACGGACGATGTCTGTCACAAGCTTCCGTCGCACTCCCTTTTCACGCTGATCGTATGCCTGTAAAGACCCTCGTGGACATTTCCATGACCTCACGCGACTCTTCGACGTCCGGTATCAAGACGAAAAGATGGACGGGCGTGATTCAAGCCTCACCCGGACCAAGCCGTCTCTCTCCCTCCCTGCCCGGCAATTACACATTCGACGAGTCTAGAGACGAGGACGAGATTTTCTCGGAGCGATTCAAGTACCTGATCTGCTCCAGCGGTGTTTTGGAGAAGGATTGGGTGCCGGGGCTGAGTGAAGGACGGGGATCGAGCGGAGACGCTGACGATGACACCGAGGAAGGTGATTCCGGGATACGGGATGAAGACACGGAACAGGCGCCGCCCGCCTCGATGCCATTCGAATATTACTTCAAGTGGGACAAGAGGAGATGGGACGTCGCGTTGGCCGGCGTTGTGCTAGTAGGAGCGATGGGCACAGTCTTGGGACCCGCAAAGCTGCTGGCAGCCGCAGCGGCGATCATCGCGATTCTGGCAATATGTGCTGCGGTATTCGCCCGATATCCATTTGCCGTGAGCTCCCCAATTTCATTGAGCAACGGTCCTGATTCGGTTCTTCAGCACGCCTCTTCCCGCAATCCGAAACCTGTCAGTCTTCGACCGCTCTCACAATCAAGGCCACATTCAGCTGCGCTTCATTCCCTTACTTCCCTCTTCACCCATTCCCAACGTCTCGACGCCAAGATCGGCAGCTCACTTGCCCTGCTA
>JAABUL010006847.1_pt1 | contig 12798 bp, 14 predicted proteins | sample 5559151 | NCBI WGS metagenome assembly JAABUL01 (sample SAMN10711876, study PRJNA513368) | rock metagenome | isolation source: Antarctica rocks | place: Antarctica: Victoria Land, Pudding Butte sud | reverse complement strand
TGACTGTTCAAGTCCTCACACCCCAAAACAGCCACAACGAGTCATCAGCAAGCGGAATCTCGCTCGCAGTTCCACTCTCGCATCACTGCAAACCATAGATCACGCGCTTACGCAGAGCCTTCCTAGACTTCAATGCACTGATTGCCAGAGCTGAAGCACAATACACAAAGGTAGAAGAACGAAGGCTGGCACTAGCTTCGACTGCTCTGAGCCCGACCACGCTTAGAACAAAATCCTAGAAAAGGCTGTCGAGGTTTCAATTACCGTAAACAGGCTGTCGCTTTTGGGTATACCGTATTGAGACACTCAAAACCAAACCGAACCGCGTTGCTTTAGGCTTTACGCTTCTTCGAAATCCTCTTAGGGGCTAACGCGACAGTGCTGTACCAGGCGGGCTCAAATCCCGATGCGCTCAACCTCATCGAGAGAAACCTCGTCGCTACGCCGATCATAGAGGCCAGTGGTGCGGGCCGACTCGTGGGCGGCCATCTGCTGGGCGACCTCCAACCGTCCACCGTTCCTGAGATACGCGGTAATGCCGGTGGCGCGGAAGGTATGACAGCCGATCTCGGTCTCGATCCCGGCCTCGGCAGCTCGCCGGCGGATCATTCGCCAGACATCCGGCTGGAGCAGGGAATTACTGGTCAGCTCACCCGATCAACCACGGGTCGTGCGGAAAAGTGGCCCCTTTCGGTCGTCAGCTATGCTGGCAGCTGCGATGTACTCCTCGAGATAGCGATCGAGATTGTGGTGGGTCGGCATCTCGTGCTCTTTGCCGCCCTTCTCATGGAGCCGCACCCAACCGCGCCGGCCCTGCACATAGAAATCCTCGACCTTCATCGAGATCGCCGCTCCTACCCGAGCAAAGGTGTAAACCATGAGGCCGATCAGAGCGCGATCGCGCAGACCGGGAAGGGAAGTGGTGTCGATTGTGTCGATCAAGGTACGGGCTTCGTCCACATTCAGAACCGGGGTTTTGCCCTTCCGCTGGGTGTGCTTCGGCCCGCGCACGGCGTGGGCCGGGTTCACGGTGAGAATCTGGCCCACTACCATCCAATCGAACAGCATCCGCAACGCGGCCAGCCGTTGCTTGACCGTGGGCTTGGAATGCTCCCGGAGCTGGTCCTCGACGAAGGCGGCAACGTGGACCGGCTCGACCTGGGCGAGATCCTCGATGCCATGCACAGCACAGAACGCGGAGAACTGCCGGACGGCCTCCATATACGCGCGGCGGGTGTTGGGATTGCGGATATGCGAGCTGAAGAAGTCGCGCATCCGCTTACGAGCTTCGGGCCGCACCGTAAAGACGGAGGGCAGGGAATTAGCCGGAGCGACAAGAGTCGGTGGTTCGGGAGTAGATATGGCTAAACTCATCGCTTCTTCACAAACTTCACGTGAGTGGACTCCAACTCCGCTTTGGGGAATTCGATCCCTGCCTTTTGCAGCACTTCTTCGTCCGCTTTCGGCATCCCCGGAGGATAGTAGTAGGCCCAGTAGTCGTACGTACCCGCTTCAATGCAGTAGCGCGGTTCTCAGTTCCTCTTTGCTGCGAAACTGCGGCACCACCCTTTGCTCCAGAACAACCAAAGTGTTATTTGTCGCCCGACTTCCTTAGGCTAGAATTTTCTGAAGAGACCAACCCTCCATGCCCGCATGAGGTTGGATCTTCGCTAAGTTTGTTGCAGAACATCGCAATGAAGGAGGCCGCCGCCTCTCAGAGAGGAGCGGCGGTTGCAGTGTTTCATGGGGTGAAGGGGAGACCTTAAAGGTCTCCCCTTCGCTTTTGGACGGAGCTTCAATGACTCCTACGTGCAGCGCCGGCTCGGTTGGGTGCGGCTCCCAGTAGCTAGGCAGATTGTTCGTACACGGATCCACGAAACGACAGGGTCTCGAGGCGCGTTGCGGTGGAAACTGGATGTGGAGATGCCTCCTCAGGCCCTACGCTTGGCGCTGCGAATCACCCGAATCTAAGTAGTCGGCACGCCTTAGTATAATTCGTTGACACCAAAGTAATCAGAAGGTAACCTCTGTGGGCGACAGGTTGGAGTGTTCTTCCAACCTGGACGGATGCAGTGATATGCATCCGCGTGAAATCGCTGTCGCCGAGCGTTCGTAACTGAGTCGGAATGAGAAGAACCGCGATTGGAACAACTGTGTCACCACAGTTCGAGAGGGGACACAAAATGCGCAAGCGCAGCGTTCGTAGCATGGGGATCTTAGGAGCAGTACTGACCGGACTCCTCATTGGATGCGGTAGAGAAACAATTAACATTCCCGACACCACCCCTCCTTACGTTTTATCCACAGTGCCTGCTCAAAGTGCTCTGGGTGCGGCGCTATCTGCTCCCATCAGCGCGACCTTCAGTGAAGCGGTGAACCCTTCAACCGTGACCTCAACCACTTTCACGGTGACAGCGCTCACCGGCCCGGTGTCGGGAGCGGTCTCCTTGACCGGGAATACAGCGACTTTTACACCCACGACTGCACTTTCGCAGGACACGGACTACACCGCCACAATAACGTCTGCGGTCAAAGACCTCGCAGGCAATGCGATGGTACAGAACTATGTCTGGCACTTTGAGGCGGTGGAAGTACCCTCCTTGGTCTCCACCAACCCCACCAACGGCTCAACCGGCGTGGCCATCAACCAAACGATCACCGCGACCTTCCTTCAGGACTCAGACAGCACCACGTCAGCGTTGAACTGTTCCACCCTGACTGCGGCGACATTTACTTTGACATCTGCCGCTGGTCCGGTGACCGGAACGGTTGCGTGCACCGGTGCCACCGCTACCTTTACGCCGACTGGATTTCTGGCTCCTAACACCACGTACACGGCAACACTCACGACAGGAACCAAAAACACAGCTGGGAGCGGGTTGTCGGCGCCCTTCGTGTGGAGCTTTACGACAGGAATCCAACCAGTTATCCTCTCCACCCTGCCGTCAGCTGGAGCCACCGGCGTTCTTCTCAACCAGAATATTGTGGTCACTTTCAGCAAGATTATTAGTTGCGGAACGATCTACGCTCCGGCACAGAACATTACGGTGACTGGTCCCGGCGGTACGCCGGTAGCGGGAGCCGTCAGTTGCACCGGTGCGGGCGCCATCTTTACACCCTCCGCATTGCTTCTGCCCAACACCCTGTACACGGCTACGGTCAAGGCTGGAGTCACGGATCTGCAAGGCGAACCGCTGGCGAGTAACTTCGTCTGGAGCTTCAGAACCGTGCCTGCGCCGACGGCACCAACGGTCATCTCTACAAACCCTGCCAACAACGCCACCGGCGTTCCACTCAACCAGAAGATCGCTGCAACTCTGAGCGAAGCCATCAATCCAACCACGATTAACGCATCCAGCTTCACCGTAAGCGGTCCTGGCGGAGTGGCCGTACTCGGAACAGTGAACTATGTGGGTTCGGGCTCAGTGGCGACGTTCACGCCCACAACCAGCCTCGCTCCAAATACCACCTATGTCGCAATGATTACAACAGCCGTCCAGGACCTCGCAGTGCCACCCAACGGCTTATCCTCTAACTTCGCTTGGACCTTCACCACGGGGGCAGCTCCAGACGTCACAAGGCCAACGGTCATCTCGGTCGCTCCCGGGATCAGTGCCGTTGGTGTTCCCTTCAACCAGGCACTCGGCGCGGCCTTCAGCGAGGCGCTGGACCCCGTAACCGTGAATGCCACCACCTTCACGGTGACGGGACCGAACGGAGCCAGTGTCGCCGGCCTAATTACGTATGCTGGAATCGGCAATACGGCAACCTTTACACCAACAGCTGCTCTCGCAGCTGGAACCGTATTCACCGCAACGATCACAACCGGCGTCAAGGACCTGGCCGGCAACGCACTGGCAGCCAACTTTGTCTGGACGTTTACAACCGGCGCAACCCCTGACCTTACAAAACCGACGCTGATTGCGGTGAGCCCTGTGCTCGGAGCTACGGGTGTACCCATCAACCAGGCTGTGAGTGCGACATTCAGCAAGGCCATGGATCCACTTACCCTCAACCCGACAACCTTCACCCTGACCGGACCTGGAGGAACTCCGGTGGTGGGAACGGTAGGCTATGACGCTGTGAACCGCATCGCGACCTTCACACCGACCTCCACCCTCCTACCTGGCACTCTCTATACCGCCACGGTCACCACTGGAGCGGCCGACCTGGCCGCCAATCCCCTTGGACCGGGCACTATTCCGGATTCCTGGACCTTCACCACGGGAACGACGGTGGTTCTGCCGCCAGTGCCGCTCGGAACGGCTGCCCTCTTTGGCGGCTTTGGTGGAGGCGCTGGGATGACGAACCAGGGAACCTCCACTGTGATCAACGGCAACATCGGAACAACAGGGGTCTCCACCATCATCACAGGTTTCCACGATAACGGTCCCGGTTGCACCTATACCGAGACCCCGCTCAACATAGCGCTGGTGAATGGATCGATCAACACCGCCGCCCCGCCGCCCACGGTCGGCTGTCCGACAGAAGGAACCGCTGTTACCGCAGCCGTGGCTGCTGCGGCCTCTAAGGATGCACTGACCGCGTACGGGGCGCTCGTCGCGTTCCCGGGAGGTCTCGATGTCTCGACCTGTCCAGGATGTGGGGGAGGGTCCGCCGGCGAGCTTGGCGGGAGAACTCTGGCCCCGGGGATCTACAAGTCGGCGCCAGGCAGCTTCGGGATCACGTTAGGCGATCTGACTCTGGATGCCCAGGGCGACCCGAACGCCTTCTGGGTCTTCCAGATGTCGACCACGCTAACGGTAGGCACACCCGTTGCGCCTCGAAACGTGATCCTGGTGAATGGAGCCCAAGCCAAGAATGTCTTCTGGCAGGTCGGCACTGCCGCGACGATCAACGGCATTCTCGGAGGCGGGAAGATGTCAGGCACTATCATCGCTCAATCGGGAGTCTCGGTGTCGACTGCCGGTGTCGTGGCCATCACCACGATCAACGGCAGAGTGTTGTCTCTTATTGGACCAATCACCCTTGTGAACACCGTAATCAACGTCCCTGCTCCGTAGAGCCACGTGCGGAGATCGCACTTGCGACGATCTCCGCTCCAGGATGGCATACGAAACATAAGCGTGAAGCTCGACATCAAGGCGATCCATCGGATGGCAGACCTCCGCCGCCGGATTTCGAGCCTCTCGCGCAGAGATAACCCGATGGTGAACTTTGATGATCATCGCGAGCCGCAATTCAGGAGAACGACAATGAAATCCGGGGCGCGAAGGTTTGCCACGACGGCGGTTGCTGCATTACTGGCGCCTGTATGGCTGTGGGGTGCGGAACACGCGAAAAGGCCAACACCGGAAACCACTAAGGACAGGACCTCGGCCTCACGCACTACGGATGCCGTGGGCAGTGCAAATCTGGGAACGGGCCAATCGGGGACGCTGGCACCGCCCTCGGGAGGTGCTTCCGGCCAGTTCCCGAGGCTGGAGCTGTTTCTTGGCTATTCGCACCTTCGGGGTGTGCCGACGTTGAGTCGTGGGAACCGCATGGAGTGGCTCAACGGGGGCAGTACCTCGCTTGCTTTTAACCTGAACCGCTACCTGGGGATCGTCGGCGACTTTGGCGGATACAAGGCCTCGGAACTCGATCTCACTGGCGCCGGGGCCAATCCGGCCAGGTTGGCGAACGCCAGTGGAACTGCCTTCACCTACATGGCCGGTCCCCGGCTCTCCTACAGGCGGTACGAGAGGTTCACCCCCTTCGCGCAAGCTCTGTTCGGCGGTGTGCATGCCGGTGAGGTAACGCTCTCCGGTTGCACGGGTCCCCTTTGTACACCACTCCCCACTGAGAACGCCTTTGCCCTGGCTGCAGGTGGTGGACTCGACCTGAAGGTCCACAACCACATCGCGGTCCGACTTGTGCAGGCTGAATACTTCATGACGCGATTCGCGGATCTCACCACGGGGAACAGGCAGATGCAGAACGACATCCGCCTCTCAACAGGAGTTGTTCTCGGCTTCGGCGGGGGCTCCACTCCTTTGCCGGTTGCCTACGCCTGCGCGGCCAGCCCGGCGTCCGTCTACCCTGGAGACCCGGTCACGGTCACCGGCACAGCTCTGAACCTGAATCCGAAGAAGTCTGCGACCTATAGCTGGACGGCGGATGGTGGCAAGATCAGCGGCATCACTGCAACCGCGAACATCGATACAGGCGCCGCGGCTCCGGGCAGCTACACTGCCACGGGAAATGTGAGCGAGGGAGGCAAACCCGGCCAGTCAGCAAACTGCACCGCAGCTTATACAGTTGCAGCCTTTCAGCCGCCCACGGTCAGCTGCTCTGCGAACCCATCTATGGTCCACCCCAGCGAGTCCGCCACCGTCACCGCCCAGGGAACAAGTCCGCAGAATCGTCCTTTGACGTACAGCTTCTCGGCATCCGAGGGTTCCATTACCGGCGTCAATTCGACCGCGACTCTTAGCACCGCTTCCGCCAGCCCCGGAACCATCACGGTGACCTGCAACGTGGTGGACGACAAGGGCCAGACTGCCTCGTCGACCACGACTGTGACCGTGCAGGCACCTCCGCCGCCGTCCGCACCTACGACACAGAAGCAATGTTCCATCAGCTTTGAGCGGGACCGGAAGCGTCCGGCGCGCGTCGACAATGAAGCGAAGGCGTGTCTGGATGATCTCGCTCTGAACCTGCAGCGATCTTCAGATGCGAAGCTGGCGGTAGTAGGCAACGCTGAAGCAGGAGCCGCCCCAGGAGCCCAGGGTAATGTTGCAGCTCAGCGAGCCGTCAACATAAGAGAATACCTGGTGAGAGAGAAAGGCATCGACGCCGGCCGGATCTCTGTATACACCGGTGCCGGTACCAGCAACATAGCAGACACGGCCTTAATACCCTTGGGTGCTACGCTGGACACGACCAGCTTCACACCGGTGGACGCTTCAGTTAGACCCACCAACCGCAAGCCCTCCAAGGGAAAAGGTGCCAAGTAGGCCCCTGGGTATGATCCTGGGCTTTTTCAGCCTGCTGTCAAAGAGTAGGAGGGACATGGCCCGCAGAATGCACCTCGCAAGTCCACAAGCACTGGCAGGCAAAATTCCCGAATTTGAGAAGACGATGCCTAGAGGACGCACAGGTATGACCGAGTCAATCTCACCGTGAAGACTCCAGGTCACATCTCCTACCTTCCACCCATAGCCACGTGGCCAATCGGGAGCGATGAAACAGCATCGCTCGTGCGTGTCCACGAGTGGTCGCAGACATCCCTTGGACCCGTCGAGCACTGGGCTCGGAGCCTTCGGACGGTAGTGGACCTTGCGCTCGCCTGCCAGTTTCCGATGGTCGTGCTTTGGGGTCGGGACCTGTTGCAGATCTACAACGACGCCTACCGGGACCTCATGGGCGGCAAACATCCATCTGGCCTCGGCCAACCGACGCGCGAATGCTGGCCTGAGGTATGGGAGTTTAACGAGCCGATCTACGCCCGGGTTCTCAGGGGAGAAGCCTTGACCTTCGCAGATCAGGTGTTCGCGATTTCGCGCCACGGCTACATCGAACAGGCGCACTTCACCATTTGCTATAGCCCGTTACGCGGGGAATCAGACACGGTCGATGGCATTCTCATTACGGCTTTCGAGACCACCGAGCGTTTTCGAACAGCAACGATCTTGCCGTTGCGTTCAACATGACCGATCCGGTCAATCCGACGTTTGTGCCCTGTTCTACGCCTGGCTGCACCTGTCTTTACGTTTGATCTCCGAGTTGCGAATCGCTTTCCCTCTCATACCCATCTGGGCAAGAAGCCGATCGGTTGGCGAACTGCGCTCCGTGGAGTTACTTCCCTGCCCTGATCTCTGCAAAGAGCGGGACCGGCCTAGCGGCCGCAACTCTCCACTGGAAGTCCAGCGCGGTCTTGCTCGTGGTCGCGGGGGGCCGGAACTCCGACCGGCTCAGATCATTAAGTAATTTTCTACGAGTAGATCACGCGTTGCGCTCGCGAAGGGTTTTTCTAAACTGCTACCGACGTGGGTTGGAGGAGGCGTGACTCCACGCAAGGTCAGGAGAAGATACCCAACACTAGGCGCTTTCCCCTCAATCTAGCGGATTACGTAAAGCCCCTGGAGGCGACCCCGTCCAAGCTTCCCTGTAGCTTCGGTGCTAACTCGAATCGAAATGAGGCCTCCCGTCACTGCGGCTGGTTGTCTTTCTCTGCTTGATGGGGGAGTACCGAGAATTGTATTCTCCGTCGTTCTGGCCGCGCAAAACTATCCGACTCAATCGGATCGAAGCACTATCACCGCCACGTAGAGAGCCGCAGCGGTAGGCCAGGGAAGAGTCCTCTCCACCGTCCAAGCGATTAAGTTGCTACAAGGGCCAGGATGGGGTCGATCTGGGTCAAGCTGTCATCCCCAATGATCTCGAAGGGGACCATGCTGGAGCAGAAATCGCACTCAGCTTCGTTAGGACCTTTCGTGACATCTGTTACCGGAAAGGTGCGTAAGCACTCGGAGCAGGTCACTGCGATTGTGCCTCTGTCGTTTGTTACCCAGACGGCAGCCTGATTGGGCTTGCCGCTCTTTGGGCGGGTAGGGAGCTCGTGGACGAGAGCGCATATCTTCTCGAACAACTCCTCAGGCTTGAATCCCCCTTTTGGGAAGAAGGCATCCGCAAGCACGCTCTCCGGGACAGACAGGCCCGACCCCGTCCAAGCTTCCCTGTAGCTTCGGTGCTAACTCGAATCGAAATGAGGCCTCCCGTCACTGCGGCTGGTTGTCTTTCTCTGCTTGATGGGGGAGTACCGAGAATTGTATTCTCCGTCGTTCTGGCCGCGCAAAACTATCCGACTCAATCGGATCGAAGCACTATCACCGCCACGTAGAGAGCCGCAGCGGTAGGCCAGGGAAGAGTCCTCTCCACCGTCCAAGCGATTAAGTTGCTACAAGGGCCAGGATGGGGTCGATCTGGGTCAAGCTGTCATCCCCAATGATCTCGAAGGGGACCATGCTGGAGCAGAAATCGCACTCAGCTTCGTTAGGACCTTTCGTGACATCTGTTACCGGAAAGGTGCGTAAGCACTCGGAGCAGGTCACTGCGATTGTGCCTCTGTCGTTTGTTACCCAGACGGCAGCCTGATTGGGCTTGCCGCTCTTTGGGCGGGTAGGGAGCTCGTGGACGAGAGCGCATATCTTCTCGAACAACTCCTCAGGCTTGAATCCCCCTTTTGGGAAGAAGGCATCCGCAAGCACGCTCTCCGGGACAGACAGGCCCGAGAACTCACCTGAAATGACGATGATAGGGATCGTCGGGAAACGGCGTCGCACGACGGAAAGGAACTCAAATCCGTTCATGTTGGGCATCCGCAGGTCGGAGATGATGAGATCGGGAAGAGCCTTTTTCAGGGTCGCTAGACCCCCGAACCCGTCACTCGCGCAGTGTACCTCGTAGCCTTGCGCTTCCAAGAGCAACTTGCCGACCTGCCGCAGGCTGGGCTCATCATCGACGATCAAAATCCTATACCTGAACGTGCATGTATCCGTGTCCACTTATAAGCTCAATTCTATAAAACTGTGGGGTGTCTCTGGTGTCTACAAAACTCTGAAAACGCCCACTTCTGGGATGGGTGTCACTCTGTCTAGGCTACTAAGCCTTTCCATGTGAGGAAGGCCTGCACACGAAGGTTTGTATGCAACTTTGGAGTTATCAAGTTCAATTTGCATTCAAAAGTGTCAGTTTGATTTCGGTGCTCAGATCCCTATCCGCTCGACCTCATCGAGCGAGATCTCATCGGTCCGTCGGTCGTAGAGGCCCGTCGTACGGGCGCTCTCGTGATTGGCCATCTGCTGAGCGATCTCCAGCCTGCCACCGTTCTTTAGATAAGCAGTGATACCGGTGGCGCGGAAGGTATGGCAGCCTATCTCGGTCTGGATTCCGGCCGCTAGCGCCCGCCGGCGAATCATTCTCCACACATCCGGCTGGAGCAGGGAATTGCCGGTCAGCTCGCCCGACCGGCCGCGCGTGGTGCGGAACAGCGGCCCTTTGCGGTCCTCGGCGATGCCGGCTGTCCTGATGTACTCGTCTAAGTAGCGGTCGAGATTGTGGTGCGTTGGCATCTCGTGTTCCTTGCCGCCCTTCTCATGAAGCCGGACCCACCCTCGCCGCCCCTGCACGTAGAAATCCTCGACCTTCATCGATATCGCCGCTCCTACCCGGGCAAAGGTGTAGACCATCAGCCCGATGAGAGCTCGGTCACGCAGGCCCGGAAGGGAAGTGACATCGATCGAATCGATGAGTGTTCTAGCCTCGTCGGCCTGCAACACCGGCGTCTTACCGCGTCTCTGGGAATGCCTCGGTCCGCGCACCGCATGAGCGGGATTAGCGGGCAGAACCTGGCCGACCACCATCCAATCGAAGAGCATTCGCAGAGCGGCCAGCCGCTGCTTCACTGTGGGTTTGGAGTGAAGCTTGAGCTGCGCCTCCACAAACGCCGCCACGTGGATCGGCTCCACCTGAGCGAGATCCAGGATGCCGATCTCAGCACAGAATGCGGAGAACTGCCGGACGGCCTCCATGTAGGCGCGGCGGGTATTGGGGTTGCGGATATGCGAGCTGAAGAAATCGCGCATCCGCGTGCGGGCTTCAGGTCGGGCCGTGAAGATCGTGGGCAGGGAAGCCGCGTGCGAGCGTAGAGTCAACGCCTCGGCGGTCATGAGTCCTTTCCCTCAAGATCGCGGTGCTCAAGGAAGGACGGGATGTCGCGAGCCCCTTGAGTTACGGCCACGATCTCGATCCGCTCCGGCTGCCTTCGATACAGGATGAGGTACGAGCCCACAGGCCAGAACAACACTGGAAGGGCTGTGAGGTCTTCGCGCGTGTGACCGATGGCAGGGTTGACTGCCAAGACCTCGAATGCCTCGAACAGCTTTGCAATCCAGCGGTCTGCTGCGTCCATGCTGTCCCGTGCGATGTACTCCCAGATGGAATCCAGGTCGGATTCGGCTGCCCGGGCAAGGAGATACTGGCTCATCCGCGAGGGCGTCTCCGCTCCTCGGACTTCCGTGCAATCCGTGCCTTAGCCGCTGCCGGCTCGACATGCTCTCCTCGATCTAGCGATTGGAGCCTTTTCGAGAGCTCTTCGTTAAAGGCTCCCAACTGTGCGCTGCGCGCCTGGTCACGCTCCTCAAGCAGTCGCAGGGCTTCGCGGACCACCTCGCTAGCCGAGGTGTAGCGCCCTGATGCCACCTTGGTCACAACAAACTGGTCCAGCTCCGGGGTCAAAGAGACGTTCATGGCAAGCACCTCCAGTGTTCATGCTGAGCGGGATAACAAGGATTGTCAATATTCGTTACCGACCACTTCACCCTCACGGTGCCCGAAATCGCTGGGCTTCGGGACATTTGGACACAAGTGGGAACTGGCAAAGTTCTCACTCTGAGCCCCTATTTCTGACGCTCTGGGCCGTTAACGAAACGCTCTTCATCTGCCCCAAACGGGTACGAATAGCGTCCGCTGCCATGGTCCCCTGATCGCGTTCAATGGCTTCCACCATAGGCTGGTACTTACGCTCCAAGCGGTCGAGCACCTCTTCGGCCGAAACGCCAGGCTCGTTGGCATTCCGGGCTTCTTGCCAGAGCTGGCGCAAGTGATCCGTCCATTGCTCTTGGAGTCTGGCAGAGATTTCTTCATTCAAGCTCGGATCTTTATCACTCATACATCCTCCTCGCCAGCGGCACGTTCAGTGTGAGGCGGCCGGCGAATGCTCAAGAGCCATGGCTAAGCATCCAGCAGGCCCAGTTTCTTGGCCCACTCGTGCGAAAGCCGGATCGCCACCCGGCCTGGTCCTTGACCGGACAACTCAGCAGAACTGGATGCTTCGAACGCAAAGCCCGTCAATTCCAGATACACATGACCGTCATCGAAGACCTCGCGATACAGGTGAATCTGCTGGCCGCTGGCGTCGTCTGTCTCGAACTTCAGGCTAGATCGGGTACTCATTGGAACCTCCTCTCATTTCGCGCTGGGGATTGCCGGAGCCATTACCTAGTGGCGCCCCTCGAATTCATCCGGCCATTGCTGGGCTCCATGCAATACCCGCAGCACCCTCACCGTGTCCCCCTCGATCTGATAGGCGGCGAGATAAGGCGTTTGCTGGACAACAAGCTCACGCGTGCCGACTACGCGACCTGGCCTGCCGCTCTCAGGAAACGTCGCCAACTGATCCACCTGGGCCTCGATCTGATCGTCGATCTGGGCAGCAGTGCGCGGACTATCGGCTTCAATGTAGTCGAAGATGGCCTCCCGGTCAGAGATCGCTAAGAGGCTCCAGACGATCTTCATCCTTGATTCTCAGCCTGAAGGGCTGCCGCCCGACGCCGAGCGAATCGGGCCTTCACATCTTCATTGGCGACTGGAGGGCGAGGATCGTCGATGGCCTCTTCCACTTTGGATCGGAACCATGCGTTGTGCGCCGGGACGTTAGCGGCAAGAGGAAACGGAAGCGCACCTTCATTGGCGGTTCGGGTAAGAAGGATGCGAACGGCATCTGAGACCGTCATCCCGAGCTGTTCGAGTACGGCGGTCGCTCTTTCTTTTACACCTGGGTCAATGCGGGTTTGTACGAGAGCGTTCGCGGGCATACGTCCTCCTTGGAACCTTATTGTAATGCATATGCATGACATGGCTCAGGTCAACCCAAGCTCCCCTATCACGCATGATAAAGGATATTATCATGCGTGAACAATCGCTTGATGTATAGAGAATGTCCTCTATCCTGCACGGCGAGCCTGCGGAGATGCTGCCCCCCGCGTAAGGGACTAAAAGTTGGGCCTAGCTGGC